>Ga0307412_10000057_pt1 | contig 145184 bp, 140 predicted proteins | sample DK1Cmetagenome_3_FD_203823 | JGI IMG/M metagenome (GOLD analysis project Ga0307412, IMG submission 203823) | Maize rhizosphere microbial communities from greenhouse at UC Davis, California, United States - DK15-C-1 | ecosystem: Host-associated > Plants > Roots > Rhizosphere > Soil | place...
ACCCGCCTGTCGGTGCCCAACTGGCATGACGCGTTGAACCGCTTTACCATCGAATTCGCGGACCGCATGCCCCGCTAACCCTGATCACCGGCTTAACCGCATTTACACAAAATTGCTGACACTCCCGCGAAGCTGAACGGTTAAGATTGTCCGATTCCATTCCAGCCATGACGTCTACGCATCAGCGCGCGAATTTCGTCCTGCTTTTCGCGCTTTTGCCGGTCATCGCGTGGTCGGCGTGGAGGCCGTATGATTGGACGACGTGGTGGCTGGAGGTCGCGCCGGTATTTTTGGGGTTCATTCCTTTGTTCATCGCCGGGCGAAAGGGCTGGGTGTTTTCCAGCTTCGCCTTGGTGTGCATCGGCTTGCACATGACGCTGCTCTTAGTGGGCGGACATTATACCTACGCCCGGACGCCGCTGGGCGAGTGGTGGGAGGAATGGTTCGGCTTCACCCGCAATCACTACGACCGCCTCGGCCATTTCACCCAAGGTTTCGTGCCGGCGGTGTTGTTCCGCGAAATCATGATCCGCAAGCGCGCGATCAAACGCGGTTGGCTGGGCTTGTGCACGGTTTCGTTCTGCCTCGCGATCAGCGCCGTTTACGAATTGCTCGAATGGGCGGCGGCGTTGGTGTCCGAGGAGGCGTCCGAATCTTTCCTCGGCACCCAAGGCGACAACTGGGACACTCAGCAAGACATCTTCACCTGCTTGATCGGCGCGCTGGTGGCGCTGTTCCTCACCCGCTGGTGGCAGAACCGGTCGATGGGGAAGAGAGCTTGCTAAAAAAAAGACCCACAGGACGCGTGGCCCTATGGGTCTTAGCAAACGGATTAGAAGCCGAGGCTTACTTGCACTCCTTTGCGTAGTATTCCGCGACGACGTCCCAGTTCACCACGTTCCAGAACGCGGCGATGTAGTCCGGGCGGCGGTTCTGGTAGTTCAGGTAGTAGGCGTGCTCCCACACGTCGAGACCGAGGATCGGGATGCCGCCGCAGCCGCCGAAGTCCTTGCCCATCGGCGGGCAATCCTGATTGGCGGTCGAACAGACGGAGAGCTTGCCCGATTCGTCTTTGCAGAGCCACGCCCAGCCGGAACCGAAGCGGGTGGCGGCGGCTTTGGCGAACGCTTCCTTGAAGGCGTCGAACGAGCCGAAGGCCGCGTCGATCGCTTTGGCGAGGTCGCCGGACGGCGCCTTGGCGCCGCCCGGGGCGATCAGCTTCCAGAAGAAGCTGTGATTGGCGTGGCCACCGGCATTGTTGCGGACGGCGGTGCGGATGTCTTCCGGCACCGCGCCGAGGTTGGTGATCAGTTCGCAGACGCTTTTCGCCTCAAGGTCGGCCTTGCCGGCGATGGCGTTGTTCAGGTTGGTGATGTATGCCTGATGGTGCTTGGTGTGATGGATTTCCATCGTGCGCGCGTCGATGTGCGGCTCGAGCGCGTCGTAGGCGTAACCAAGTTCGGGAAGAGTGTGGGCCATGGAAGTATGGAGTTTGATTTGCGTTCCGGCGCGGCGGCGGCTAGGCCGAGGGTGCCGGAGGAACAGCGCACAACGAAAGCCCGCTCACGGTTCCCCGCAAGGCAAATCCCACCATGTTTCCTGAACTCGCATCATTCCTGCTGGCGGCGCTCGACTCGTCCGCGATCATCGCCTTCGCCGCGTTGCCGGTTGCCGCCCTGGTGGGCTGGTGGATCGGTCGCTTGACTGCGGCGAGCGGGAAAGCGGTGGCGGCGGAACAGGCGAAGGCTGGAGAACGCCGGGCCGCCGAGCTGGAAACACGGCTCGCCGGGCAAACCGACGTGTTGCACCGGGCCGAGCAGGAGGTGCTGGCTTTGCATGCGCAGTTGGCCGAAGCGACCGCCCGTTTGGACGAGGAGCGGAAAGCCGCTGCCGAAAAGCAGGCCCTTTTGGAAAAGGCCGAAGCGCGGCTGACGGATACTTTCAAAGCCCTTTCCGCCGACGCCTTAAAGTCTTCCGCCGAGCAGTTTCTCCAGTTGGCGAAAACGTCACTCAAGGCCCAGACCGAAGAGGCGAAAGGCGAAATCGAACAACGCAAGACGGCGATCGAACACCTGGTTAAACCGGTGGCCGAATCGCTCGGGAAATTCGAGTTGCGGGTCGGGGAAATCGAGAAAGCGCGGGTCGCGGCGTATGCTGAGCTCCAACAGCAGGTGAAAGCGCTGGGCGAAGGGCAAACGGGCCTCCAGCGGGAGACGGCCAATTTAGTCAAAGCCCTGCGCCAGCCGACCGGTCGCGGTCAGTGGGGCGAAATGCAGCTCCGTCGCGTGGTCGAGTTGGCTGGCATGCAGGAGAATTGCGATTTCGAAACCCAGCACACCTCGACGACCGACGAGGGGAAACGCTTGCGGCCAGACCTCGTCGTCCGTTTGCCCGGCGGCAAAACGCTGGTGGTGGACTCGAAAACGCCGATGGACGCCTACCTTGACGCGCTCGAAGCGACCGAAGACCGATTGCGTGACGAGGCGTTGATTCGCCACAGCCGTCAGGTCCGCACGCATATTGAGCAACTTTCAGGGAAAAACTACACCTCACAGTTCGACCACGCGCCGGAGTTCACCGTGTTGTTTTTGCCGAGCGAATCGTTCTTTTCCGCCGCGTTGCAGAACGATCCGGGACTGATCGAGCGCGGGGTGAACCACAACGTCATCCTCGCCACGCCGACGACCTTGATCGCGTTGTTGCGGGCGGTCGCCTATGGCTGGCGACAGGAGGCGCTAGCGGAAAACGCCCGCGAAATTTCCGCCCTCGGCCGCACGGTTTACGAACGCCTCGGCACGATGACCGGCCACTTCGCCAAGCTCGGCAAGTCGCTCGATGGAGCGGTGCAGCATTACAACAATTCGATCGCTTCGCTGGAAAGCCGGGTGCTGCCCGCCGCGCGGAAATTCGAAGAGCTGAAAGCGGCTCCAGAGGGTGCGTCGCTCGCCTCGCCCGAACCGGTGGACAAGCTCGCTCGTCTGCCGCAGGAAGCCGCGCCCACGTCGAATGGCGCGTCCTTGCCGGTGATCGCGGCGATCGAACCCGCCGAGGATTTTGCCTTCATTCCGCCGACCAGTGCCGAAAACGCCGCCGACGATTTACGGTCGGCGCTTTGAGAAATTCCCCCCTGTGAGGTGAATTAAGGCTTCGCGGCCGGTGGAGGCGTGGTCCCGGTAGCCGGGGTGTTTGCCGACGGCGTGGTGCCATCGGCCGGCAGGACAATCCCGGCGTTCGGCAAGGAAACTCCGGCCTCGGGATCGAGCAAAAGGTGGAATTCCTGGGCCCAATCGGTGGCTTCCGAGTGCGCGGTATATTTTTCCAAGTGCTGGAGCATGCGCATCGACGCGCCCCGTTGGTCGCCCGCTTTGAACACGTCCACCTCCATTTCCCAAAGCAAGGCGGGGTAGGTTTTGCTCAGGAATTTCTCCGTTTCCGGCGTGCGGAGGGCTTCCTTGGTGCCAATGCGGCTGTTTTCGTCCTCGTCCTTCTTATCGCCGCCCTTCTCATGCTTATCGGTTTTCGCCCAGTCCTCGCGGGTCGCCACCTCCTGCTGGATGCGTTTCATCCATGCGTTGCGAAGCGAGTCCGTTTTTTCGGGTTTCCGCAGGGGAGGGAGAATCACCTTTTCGTAAAGTTCGGTCAAATTGACCGGCGACGTCGGCCAATCTTTCGGCGCGACGTCATTCAGGTTGTAGGCTTGGGCGAACACCGTGGAGGTGACGTTTTCCTTCATGACGTTCTGTTGCCCATCCAAGCTTTTGATGTCGTCGAACACCTCGTCCACGAGCTTGCTGGCTTCCGGGCCGAAGGTGGTGATGTCCGTGCTTTTGGAAGCGACCTGAAGCGTCAGGACGAGCCAGCGGAGCTGATGCCGGAGCGCCCGGCGGAAAGCGGGGCTGCCGAGCTTAGCGTCTTCCTTCCGTTTCCAATCGCGAAAGTCCTGACCTTTTTTGTGTTCGTCCTGGAACTCGATCTTTTCGACGCACTTCAAATAAAGATCCATCGTTGCCTCGTCGCTCACCATCGCGGTGCGGAAGGCGGAGACGGCCACGCGGAACCGCTGATCCAGTTTTTCGTCGGCCAAGTCCTGAATCTTTTTGAGCTTCTCGATCAGGATTTCCCGGTCCGCCTCCGTGAGCGTGTCGGCGGCTTGCGAAGACGGACTCAAGGCGAGAGCCAGGAGTGCGAGGGAAAGGGCTCGGGTGAAATTTTTGCTCACGGCGGGGTTTTTTGGCACAACGTTTCCGGCTCCGCCAAGCTTTCAGCGGATTTCGGACCGATCCTGCGAAACCGGGCCCGACGCTTTTGGCTCTTCTCCCATGTCCCGCAGGAAAATCGCCAGCGCCCCGCCGGAAAGCAGGACTTCCGCCAGCGACAACAGGAGCGAAAGGCCCATCAAGCCCACGGCCGCACCGAACAAGTGTTGCGCCGTGGCCGGATCTTCAAAAAAGAACGCGCCCATCGAGGCCAAGCAGAGGAGCAGGCTGATCAGCCCGACGGCTTGCATCCAGCGGATGAGCCACAGTCGTCGACGGAGATTCCGGATTTGCGCGCCGACGGCGGGATGGTGCCCGCGCACGAAATCGCCGTGCAAATGGCGGATCAACGCCGCCAGGTGCAGGAACCGGTTGGTGTAGGCCAGAAACAGCAGCGAACTGGCCGGAAACAACAGCGTTGGCGTGGAAATGGTCAGCTCCATGCCGGGAGTTTAACGATTTCCCCGCGATTCGCCGCCCTTTTTGCGTCACGACGAAGGAACCTGTCGCCGCGGCCTGGAATCCTCGGAATTGTGTGTTAGAAAAGAAAAGTGAGCGATTCACGTTGCCCCAAGTTTCCCCAGTCGGTGCCGGCCGAAGCGGTCAGCGAGAAAGAGATCATCGAGCAGGAAATCTTCGAGCTCGTCTCGCCGGATCACTCTTTCCTCTCCGGTCCGCGCTCAAGGGTGCACGATTTCGGGACGTTGTTTCGCGTGGGCGCCGATTTCCTCCGCGCGTTCCGGGTGCTCCATTTCGTCGGCCCCTGCGTGACGATCTTCGGCTCCGCACGCACCCCGCCCGGCACGACGTATTATGAAATGGCGCGGAAGATGGGCGAAGCGTGCGCCCGGCTTGGGTTCACGGTGATGTCCGGCGGCGGCCCCGGGATCATGGAGGCGGCGAACCGCGGTGCCTTTGAGGCCGGTGGTCGGTCGATCGGGGTGAACATCGAGCTGCCCTTCGAGCAGCACCTCAATCCCTACGTCCAGCGCTCGCTGACAATGCGCTACTTTTTCACCCGCAAGACGGTGCTGGTGAAATACTCCTACGCGTTCATCGCGCTGCCGGGGGGCGCGGGCACGCTCGATGAGTTGTTCGAGACGATGACGTTGATCCAGACCGGCAAGCTGCGGAATTTCCCGATCATCCTGATGGGGAAGGACTACTGGCAGCCCCTGATGGACTTCGTTTATAAAATGGCGGAGGAGGGGACGATCAGTCCGGAGGACCCCGACATCATTTTTTTCACAGACGAAGTCGAAGACGCGGTGGCTCACCTTCAACGCCACGCGGTGCGTCAATTCGACCTGCGCCGCCGCCGTTTGCCGCAGCGCACGACGTTGCTTGGCGAAGAAGGCGTTGCCTAAAACGAGAAAGGCGAACCCAGTTGGATTCGCCTTTCATTTTTAGTAAGCGTTCAGCCTAAAACCGCTTTGAGGGCCGGAACAGCAACCAGCTCGCTCCGGCAAGCGCCGCGAATCCCACTGCGCCGATGAGGATCGGCAGCCGCGGGTTTTGGCGCAACAGGTGCGAATTTTCCGACAGCCATTGGCGGCCTTGTTCGAAACGTCCGCCAGCGGCGTCCATCAGACGGCGACGAGCGGAGGGAAGTTCGGTGTTCAACGCCTGGTTGAGCAACGAACGAGTGTCTTGGGAAAGCAGCCGGAAATCGTCCCTGACCCGGTGGGCGAGCGACCCGGTGCGCGGATTCAACGCGAGTTTCATGATCGTGATTCGGTTATGGAGAAGCGTACAGCCGTCCAGATTGCCAAACTAGCGCGGGAGCTGCTGGGTCGCAAACGACGATTCGCCAGAAATGACCGGGAAAATCGTCCGGCGCTTGCCAGATTGGCGTTGGGCAGGTCGGTTAGCGGCGATTTCCGCGCCATGAACCGTATTCAGCACGAATTCCTCGCCATAGACGAAGGTCACGCGACCTTGCTTCACATCGACGAACGCGATCCTTCCCGCGATTGGATCGTCCCGATCGGCCACCCGCAATCGCGCGACATGCAGCTCATCGGCGGCAACCGCGTGTTGATCGGTCATCACCACGGCTTCAGCGAATTCGACCTGGCGACGGGCGAAGTGTTGGTAGAATTCGCCGCGTTGGAAGGCGTCACCGCCGCGCGCCGTCAGCCGGACAGCACGACTTTGCTGGCGGGCGTCGATCTCGATGGCACCACCGGCGTGGTCACGCTGGAAATCAGCGCCGATCACAAGATTACGAAGAAGACCCTTTTCGAAGGCGATTACGTCCGCCTCATCCGTCAAACCGCGCGCGGCACCTACCTGATGTCGTGCAACGAACGGATTCGCGAAGGTTCGCCCGAAGGCGAATACCTCCGCGATTACCCGGTCGATGGCTTCTATCACGCGTGGAAAGCCGTCCAACGTCCGAACGGCAACCTGATCATCACCGCCGGTTACGGGGCATTCGTGGTCGAACTCGATGCCGCGGGCAATCAGTTGCGGAAATTCGGCGGCAAGGACGAGGTGCCGGAAGCGGTGAATCCGTTTTTCTACGCCACCTTCCAACTCCTGCCGAACGACCACATCGTGCTCGCGAACTGGCAGGGTCACGGCGAGGGCTTCGGCGAATCAGGCATTCAGTTGCTCGAATTCGATCCCGCCGGGCAAATCGTTTGGCAGTGGAGCGACTCCAGCCGGATTTCCTCGCTGCAAGGCGTGCTGGTGCTGGATGGCCTCGATCCATCCAAGCTCCACGATGAGCGCACCGGCGTAATGCAGCCGATGGCGTGAAATCCTGCCTTTTGAATGGAAACCACGAAAGGCACGAAAAACACGAAATGAAGAGTGTTATCCTCTAGCGGCCACTCTTTGATTTTCGTGAAATTTCGTGTTTTTCGTGGTTCCTGTTTTCCTCTTCAGGCTTACGCGATGTTCGTGAACACGGTTTGGACGTCGTCGTCGTCTTCGATTTTATCGAGGATCGCCTGCACTTCGTCCATCTGCGCTTCGGTCAGATCGACGGGCTGAGTGGGAATGCGCTCAAGCCCGGCTTTCTTCACCGTGATGCCGAGGCCTTCGATGCCGTGGGTGAGCGAGGCGAAATCGGTGTAAGCGGCGATCGCGCGGGCGAGGCCGTCTTCGACCTGAAGTTCTTCGAGGCCGCTGTCGATCAGCGAGAGCTCGATTTCTTCAAGGTTCATCTCCGGCGTCGCTTCGAACTCGACCACCGCCTTGCGCGAGAACATGAAATCGAGCTGGCCGCTCTGGACGATTTGCCCGCCGTTCTTGCTGAAGATCGTCCGCAGGTTCACCACCGAGCGGTTGGTGTTATCGGTCGCGCACTCGATGTAGAACAAGCTGCCGTGCGGGCCTTTGCCCTCGTAGGACACTTCCACGATGTCGGCAGCGTCCTTACCGGCGGCGCGTTTAACCGCGGCCTCGATTTTATCCTTCGGCAGGTTTTGAGCCTTCGCGTTGGCGATCGCCATGCGGAGCGGCGCGTTGCCGGCCGGGTCAGGTCCGCCGTTTTTGGCGGCCATCGTGATGGCTTTGGAAAGCTTCGGGAACACGCGGGACATCTGGTCCCAGCGGGCTTCCTTGGCACGGCGTCGGCATTCAAAGGCGCGTCCCATGGTCGTGAAATCGGTTCGAGCGGGCATTCAAGCGCGCCCGCTGGGAGAGGTAAAGGGCATGATTCCCTTCTAAAAAACCACGAAAAGCACCAAAGGGCACGAAACCAGAATCTTTCGTGAAATTTCGTGTTTTTCGTGGTTTCCCCCTCGGACAGGTCTGTCCCCGACGCGCCTGCTCTTTACGCATCGCCGTTTCCCCCTTACGGAACCCATGTGACCGCCACTCCCAAGCCCGCCCTGACCGGCATGACCCCGGAATCGCTCGCCGCCTGGCTGGCGACCGAAGGGCAGCCCGCGTTCCGTGCCGGACAAATCCTCGACTGGGTGTGGAAGAAGAAAGCGCCGTCGTTCGAAGCTATGACGAACCTGCCCGCGCCGTTGCGCGCGAAGCTGGCGGAACACTTCCGCCTTCACGCGCTGGAACACACCCACACGCAGGGCAGCAAGGACACCACGCGGAAGTTCCTCTTCAAACTCCACGACGGCCGCTACGTGGAAAGCGTTCTCATCCCGGCGAATCCGGCGCTATACGGGGAAAAGTCCGACCGCCGCACGCTCTGCGTGTCTTCCCAGGTCGGTTGCGCCTATGGCTGCAAGTTCTGCGCTTCCGGCCTCGCGGGATTCACCCGTCACCTTGAGCCGGGCGAAATCGCCGGGCAGGTGCTCGCCGCGGAAATGCTCTCGGGCGAACGCGTCGACAACCTCGTGTTCATGGGCATGGGCGAACCGCTGGCGAATCTCGACAACCTGCTCTCTGCCATTAACGCGATCACTTCGCCATGGGGCCTCCACCTTGGCGCGCGTCACCTGACGATTTCGACCTCCGGTCTGGTGCCGCAGATCAAACGCCTCGCCGAGCATCCACAGCAGATCCGTCTGGCGATTTCCTTGCACGGCGCGACCGACGAAGTCCGCCAGCAGATCATGCCGGTGAACAAAAAGTGGGGCACCGCCGAGTTGTTCGAGGCGCTCGATTTCTGGAACGCGCACAAGAAGCAGCACCTGACGCTCGAATACATCCTGATCGACAACGTCAACGATTCGCTCGAACAGGCGCGCATCCTCGCCACTCATGCGAAGCGGCTGAAGGCGAAGGTCAATTTGATCCCGTACAATACGGTCGAAGGCCTCGAGTGGGTTCGCCCGAGCGAAACGCGCTGCAAGGCGTTCCGCGATATTTTGAAGCACGCCGGAGTTTCCGCCACACTTCGTCTGGAAAAAGGCCACGACATTGATGCCGCCTGCGGCCAGCTCCGGTTGAAGCAGGAAACGGAAGAGGGCATCATCGTCGCTCCGGTGAAGCGCAAGTAAGGCCCACGAAAAAGCCGCCCCGGATGAATCCGGAACGGCTTTGGTCATGCGCCCGATGGCAGGAAACCGGCCTGCCGATCACCACAGCGAAATCATTTGTCGTAGATCTGGTCGAACGTGCCGCCGTCGTCGAAGTGCTTGGCTTGCGCTTTCTTCCAACCGCCGAATTCGTCGTCGACGGTGACGAGGTTCAGTTTCGGGAAGTTCTTCGAGTACTTCGCGAGCGCCTTGGCATCGCGCGGGCGATAGAAGTTCTTGCCCGCGATTTCCTGTGCTTCCGGCGAATAGAGGTATTCAAGGTAAGCCTTCGCCAACTCGGTGGTGCCGTGCTTTTTGGCGTTCTTTTCCACCACGGCGACTGGCGGTTCGGCGAGGATTGAGATCGAAGGAATAACGATCTGCGTCTGGCCCGGGAATTCCTTGGCGATCAGATGCGCTTCGTTTTCCCATGCGATCAGCACGTCACCCAAACCACGTTGGGCGAAGGTGGTGGTGGAGCCGCGCGCACCGGTGTCGAGCACTTCGACGTTGCGGTAGATCGCTTTGAGGAACTCTTTCACCTTGGTTTCATCGCTGCTCAACTTACGTGAGCCGTATGCCCACGCCGCGAGATAGTTCCAACGTGCGCCGCCGGAAGTTTTCGGATTGGGGGTGACGACGCCCACGCCCGGTTTGGCGAGATCGTCCCAATCCTTGATGCCCTTTGGATTGCCCTTGCGAACGACGAACACGATCGTCGAAGTGTAGGGCGAACTGTTGTTGGGTAGCTTGGCCTGCCAGTCGCGCGGCAGGAGGTTGCCCTTGTCGGCGATGGCGTCGATGTCCGCGGCGAGCGCGAGCGTCACGACATCGGCGCTGAGACCGTCGATGACCGAGCGGGCTTGTTTGCCGGAACCGCCGTGCGATTGGTCGACGTGAAGGTCTTTGCCCGTTTTGCTTTTCCAGTATTTGGCGAAGGCCGAGTTGTATTCGGCGTAAAGCTCGCGGGTCGGATCGTACGAGACGTTCAGGAGTTCGTCGTCGGCTTTCACCTGCGAGGCGAAAGTGGAAACGAGCGCCGCGGTAAGAGCGACGAAATGAGTGAGACGAAGTTTCATAAATGGATTCGATTGATAAATTTGGCTGAGGCGTGGAATCAGAAGGAAAGGCGGAGACCGGCGAGCAGGGTCAGGCTGTCGACGTCTTCGCCCTTGCGTTGCAGCTCGGCCCATTCGCCACCGGCGAGGACCTTGAGCTTGTCGCCGTAGATGAAGTACTGCGCGCCGAGGTAAACGGCTTGATAACCGTCGCCCTTGTCCTTGTTGCTCACCGGACCCGGAATGTTGTCTGGAATCGATGGCAGCGTGGAAACGCGCTCGTAACGGCTTTGGCCTTGGATGCTTGCAGGGCCGTCGCCGGTCGAGAAGGTGTAGCGACCGACGAGTTGTAGCTTCTTCGGAATGACGTCGTAGGTGGGTTGAACGTAGAACCCGAAGACATCTTTGTTCACGTAGGCTGCGGTGGAGCTGACCGGTTCGCCACCACCGGCGGCGAAACCCTCTACAACCAAGCCCCAGTAGCCTTCCTTGAGCCAAGCCGTGGTGGAGACGATGTTGTCGTACTTGTTCAGTACGAGATCGGTTGCTTGCCGTTCACTGTGGAGCCAGTTCACCCAGAGGTCGGCTTTTTCGAGATTCAGCAGGTGCTTGAAGTCGTAGCCGGCGCCGAGCGTGAACGAGTAACCGATGTCGCCATTCACATCGCCAAACTCACCATCGCCCCAACTGCCGGTCGGGTTGACGATGCCATCGGGTGTATCGTCCGTGGTGCTTGGCGTGTTGTTCGAGTAAACGCCCGCCTGCCAGGAAAACGCGTCGATGGTGTGTTGAACGGTGAGGCCGAGCGCGCGGTTGATGCCGAGTTGGTTGAAAATCTGCGAGCGCTCAAAAGTCGGCTGCGTGTTGGTCGATTCAAGCCAGTCGTAGTTGGCGATCAGCGGCTTGGTTTTACCGAAGGTGATCGCGAGTTTGTCGTTGGGCTTGTACTTGATGTAGGCGTCGACCAAACCGTCGTAGAGGTCGTCGAAGCCGTCGTTGCTCTGGGCGTCGACGCGCACTTCGACTTTCTTTTCGAACAACTTGGCGTCGAAGCCGAAGCGCGAGCGGCGGTGTTCGTCGTCGTGGACGTCGCCGCGATCGGTATCAACGTCGTAGTACTGCCACTGGTAGCGGCCGCGCAGTTTGAGCTCTTCGACCCACGGATTGAGGTCGTCTTTATAGAGCACGGCTTTCGACCAAAGCTGATCGAAGGTGTTCGGCTCGATAAAGCGCGTGGTCGATTCGTCCGCTTTGGCTTGGCCGGCGACAAAGACGGCGGTGAGAGCGGCGGTTTGGAGGAGGCGATGGGCGGCGGTATGGGCCGTCCGGGAAGCAAGGGTCATGGTCCTGGTTTGCGGGAGGGGCGACGGATTCCGGAGGTCCGGCAAAAGTCGCGGTCTTTGAGCAAAACCTCCGTAGGTACGGTCGGGACTGATCTCCGCCGAGGGTCGGCTAGAGTGCTAGAGCGAAGCTGCATTCGCTTTAGTGCACTAATCGGTAGAGAAATGAGCGCCGACGACAAGGGGAAATTTCTGAGAGCCTCTCCATCTATCCGTAACTCGTTGGATTTCTATCGGTAGTAATCCGAATAAAAATGCCCAATTTACTACGGATTTGGTTTCGCTCTACCGATTTGAATGCGAACCATCGCAAAGGGGCGGCGTCTGGGTGCGCTTGCACTGACACCAGCGGACGGAGGTTTTCTCCGTCGCTACAAATTTCACCGGCTGCAGGCCCGTGCCTTTATGCGAGCCGTCGCAAAACGGCGGATGAGCGGATCGGCCACAGGAACACCAAAAATGCACACCGGCCTCCACTTCGAGGATCAGCGGCTTGTTGTCACAGGCGATCGGTTGCTCCGCCATGCGGATTACCTTTCCGCCTCAACGAGCAGCTTGGCTTCCTTTTCCTCCAGCGAAAGCAAGGGCTTGGAAGAATCCCGCGAGGTTTCGTTCTTCGCGGAAACCGGCACCGAGCCTTTTCCGAGATTCGGATAAAGTTCGGAAGGAACCGGTCGAAGGTAGGTCGCGGTCAGCCACGAAGCGAACAATCCAGCGGATGCACAAACGAAGAAAGTGGGTTTCATGCAGGAGGCAAGGAGGCTCGAAAGCCGCTCGGGACACGCGGGTTATAGCGGCGGCGGCGCGCGGTGGCAAACGGGAATTTCCCGTCATTGTCAAGGCCGTCCAAGGACTTTCGGGGCGCTGACGTTGCCGTAACGGTCTAACGAACTGACGGCCACTGCCTGTGCGAGCGGGATAGTCACGCCTTCCGACGAAGCCGGAGCGATGCGCACGGTTTTCCACTGACCGTTGTATTTCGCCTGAATCGCCACCTTCGCGGCGGACGAATCGTTCAACACCCAACGGACAAAGGTGCCGGAGCCATTGACCATCGCGCTCACACCCGGCACGGCGGGTGCCTTGCTGCTCAGCCACGGCATCGGCGGCACGGCGGCGGGTTGGGTGTAGGTGCGGGCAAGTTGCGTGGCGATCCCGCCGCGATTGGTGACGATGCTTTTGGCGCTCCACTGGATGTGGCCCACATAGCCCTTGCCGATTTTCCGACTGAGATCGATCTGGTTGATGATCTCCGATGCCGGACGACCGGGATCTTCCGAGCTGTTGATGCGCGCGGTGGCGATGCCCGGCCAAACCGGGCGGCTGCCTTGCGAGCGCCACCAGGAAAGCAACGCGGGGAAACTCTGTTTCGCGGGCGAGATGCGCCAGTAGAGTTGCGGCGCGAGGTAATCGACCCAGCCGTTGGCCAGCCACTTGCGCGAATCGCCCGCGAGGTCTTCGCAACTGTCGATGCCCGCTTCGATGCCCGACGGCACACCGGGTTTCCAGATGCCGAACGGACTAATGCCGACGCGCACCCATGGCTTGGTCCGTTTCACCGAAGAATAAAGCCCACTCACGAACGAATCGACATACGCGCGACGTTCGGCCGACGTCTTGCCATCGCGGAACGTCGCGGAGCCCGACGGATAGGGATAGAAATAATCGTCGAGGTGCACGCCATCGACGTCGTAGCGCTTCACCACGTCTAGGATCACATTGGTTGCGCGGCTGCGGGTTTCGTCGAAGGCCGGATCGCACCATTTCATCGTGCCGAACGACTTCACGATTCGCGGATTCGCACAGGTCACGTGATTACTGCTGCACGTCACGCTGGCGCTGGAAACCGCACGGAACGGATTGAACCACGCGTGCACCTCAATGCCACGCGCGTGGGCTTCGCGGATGCAGAACGCGAGCGGATCGTAGCCGGGCGAACGGCCCATCGCACCACTCAGCCACGGGCTCCACGGTTCAAGCGACGACTGATAGACGGCGTCGCAATGCGGCCGGACTTGGAAGATCACCGCGTTCATGTTCAGCGCGGCGAGTTTATCGAGCATCGCCCGCAGTTCCGCCTGCTGTTGGCCCGCGCCGAGGCCTTTGGCACTTGGCCAATCGAGATTGTAAATGCACGCGATCCACGCGCCGCGGAACTCGCGTGTCACCGCCGGTGGTCGGTCCGCGACCGGCGCATAGGCCTGGGCGAAAACGGTCGGCGCGGCGAGCAAGGCGAGGGCGGACAGGAACAATCGGCGCAGCATGACCGGAGGCTGGCGGGAAATAACGAGCCTGCCAAGCTCTGGAAGGAGTTGAGCCTTCAGGCGAGGAGGGTCTTCCCGGGCGGAGCCGGGGCGCGACAGGCCTGTCAGCCTTGAGTGATCAGTGGACAGTGATCGGTGATCAGTGGAAGAGGCTGGCGGTCCGCTGATACCGGGCCGTGGACTTTAGTTCGCTCCGTCAGCCCAAGTCTTCATTTTCCCTAACCACTGGCCCCCGGCCACTCAAACGCTGACCGGCCAAGCGACCTCCAAAGCACCGAAGAGGACTCCGACCTTGCCTTTTCCGCTAAAGCTTCAAAGGTCGCCTTCCTCGGCTGAAGCCTCTACTCCTCCGCGTCATCCTCCGGCGACGGGGGTTCGCAGCTTTCCTTCTCCGGAAACACCACCGGATCTTCGCTAAGCCGCCGTTCGCCCGGTTTGTGCGAATGGTACGCGGGATTGTTCTCAAGCGGCTCGGGTGAATCGGGCGGATTCATGGGGGAAAATCCGCGCGATTCTTGATGCGCGCAACAGGCCTCTGAGCGTTTCTCCTAATTTGCTCCTAATTTTCCCCAAATTAGGAGCAACGTTCAGCTTGGGTCTCACTTCCCCGCCAATCCCGCCCGGACCAACAGCGGCTCAAGCTCGGGATCTCTTCCCATGAACCGGCGGTAAAGCTCATCGACCGGCTCGGAGTTGCCCTTGCTGAGGATGTGCTCGCGGAAGGCAAGGCCGGTTTCGGGGTTGAGCACGCCTTCTTGCTGGAAGCGGGTGAAGGCGTCGGCGTCGAGGACTTCGGCCCATTTGTAAGAGTAGTAACCCGCGGCGTAACCGGTCGGGCTGCTGAAGAGGTGGTTGAAGCGGCGAGCCATCGAGGGCGACGGCGTTTTGAGCGGCGATTTGTAGTCGGCGAGGATTTCGCGATCCACTTCATCGAGGTCGCGGCCTTGGTAGCGGGCGAGGTTGATGTGGAGTTCGAGGTCGAGTTTGCCATGGGCGAGCTGACCAATGAAGCCACTGGCGCTCATGTAATTCTGCGCGGCCTTCATTTTCGCGAACAAGTCCTCTGGGATCGGCTCGCCCGTTTCGTGATGGCGCGCGAAGAAATCGAGCGACTCGCGGTCCCAGCAGAAGTTCTCCATCAGCTGCGACGGCAGTTCGACGAAATCCCACGGGACGTTGGTGCCGGCGAGCGCCTTCACGGGCACTTCGCTGAGCAGTCCGTGCAGCAGGTGGCCGAACTCGTGGAAGATCGTTTCCACTTCGCGATGGGTGAGCAGGGCGGTCTTGCCATCGATTGGCGGCGACATGTTGCCGATGATCAGGCCGAGGTGCGGTTCGTTCGGTCCGCCGGTGTGGAGGCAATCCATCCACGCGCCGCCACGCTTCGATTCGCGCGGATGCCAGTCGGCATAGAACGAGCCGAGGTGACGACCGGTAGCGACGTCGTGAAGTTCGTAAAACGTCACCTCCTCGTGCCAGACTTCGATCACGTCGTCGGGCAGGTGCGACGGCCGTTCGCCCGGTGCGAAGCAAACGGTCGGTTTTTCGACGATCGACACGCCGAACAAGCGCGAGGCCAGTTCGAACATCCCGGCCATCACGCCATCGACCGGGAAATACGGGCGTAGTTCCTCGTCGTCGAGATCGTAGCATTCCTTGCGCTGGCGTTCGGCCCAATAGCCGGTTTCCCACGGTTGAAGATCGTCGACCGGCGCTTGATTGGTGGCGGCTTTGTAAGTGCGGAGTTGCTTGTATTCGGCAAGCTGCGCCGGGCGGACGCGGGCGTGGAGGTCTTCGATGAAACGCAGCGCACTCTTGCCGCTCTTCGCCATGCGACGGAGCAGCACGAGGTCGGCAAAGTCGTCATGGCCGAGCAATTCGGCTTTCTCATGTCGCAAGCCGAGGATCTTCCAAATGAGCTCGGTGTTATCGTATTCGCCCTTCGCGCCGATGCCGCAGGAAGCTTCCCACAAGGTACGACGCAGGTCGTCGTCGTGTGCATGCTGCATCACCGGCAAGAGCGACGGCGCATGCAGGGTGAAACGCCACGCAGGCTTGTCATCGGTAGCCACGCCCTTTGCTTTCGCATTGGCCAGCGCGGTGGCTTTCGCCGACTCGGGCAAACCGGCGAGCTTGGATTCATCGTCGATGACGAGTTCGAACGCATTGGTCGAATCGAGCACGTGCTCGCTGTATTCCTTGGTCAGCTTGGAAAGCTCGGCTTCGACTTCCGCGACGCGGCGCTTCTTTTCCTCGGGCAAATCGGCGCCGGCCTGGATGAAATCGTGCATCGTTTCCTCGACGTAGCGACGGTGCACGGCGTCGAGTTTTTCGACACCGGGACCACGGCCGAACGCTTTCAGCGCCGTCCACAAACGCGGATTCAACGGCAGCGATGCGTAGAATTCGGACACTTCCGGCAGCATCGCGTTGTAGGCCTCGCGTTGCTTGGGATTGTCGCTGACCGAATCGAGATGGCCGAGACGATGCCAGCCGCGATCGAGCGCTTCGCAAGCGGTTTCCAGCGCGCCGAACGTGTTTTCGTAAGTCGCCTCGTCCGGTTCGACCGCGCAGATCTTGTCGAGGTTGGCCTTCGCCAGATTTAACGCGTGGTGGAGGTCGGGCTCCACCGCTTCGGGCACGAGGGTGGACCAGCGGACGTGGAAATGGGGGGCGAGAAACGGATGCATGGCGAGAAAAGGGGAAGGCTTAAGGTTTAAGGAAATAACCGCGCTGTTTTTCGGAAATGGGCAGGCCGAGGCGTTCCATCACTTCAAGCATGTCCTCCCACACCTTGCGCTTGTCGGTGTTGCCGGAGGTGGTGCGAAGCAGGTAGCTCGGGTGGTAAGTGACGCGTAGGGGCACGCCGTCGAACTCGTGCCATTGGCCGCGAAGTTTCGCCACGGCGTCGGTGCTGCCGAGCAATCCGGTGGCCGCGGTGCCGCCGAGGGCGACGATGCATTTCGGCCGGACGATCTCGATTTCCGACCGGATGAACGGCAGGCACGACGCCATTTCCTCGACGCTTGGCGCGCGGTTGTTGGTCGTCTGGCCGGGCATGGCCGGACGGAATTTGACGATGTTCGAGATGTAAACCTGCTCACGGGCGAGGCCCATCGCCTTGAGGATGTCGTTGAGCTTTTGCCCGGCGGGGCCGACGAATGGTTCGCGCTGGCGTTCCTCGTGATAGCCGGGGGCTTCGCCGACGAGCATCAGCTCGGCGTCGGGGTTGCCGGTGGCGAAAACCATCGTCTCGCGCAACGTGCCGAGCGAACGCGCGGGCCGCCAGGTTTCGGCTTGGCGACGGAGGGACTCCAGCCGAGCGGCTTTCGAGTCGCCGGAGGCGGTCAGTTGAGAGGTGAGAGTTGAGGGTTGAGAGATAGAAGAAGGCGCGGGTGCTTCCAAGCTGATCGTGGGAGCGCGGCGAGCGGGAGCTGGGGCCGCAACGGCCTGCGTTGGAGAAGCGGCGGGCCGTTTCGAGCGGATCGCGAGGTCGCGCAGCACGGACCGGGCCTCGGGGTCGAGGTGCACGTGCGTGACGCCGCGGGCCTCTTCGGCGCGAAGGAAATCGAGCAGGGCGTCAACGGGTCGGGTCACGCCGGGCAGGCTAGCGGGGGATTCCGGAGCGGAGAACCACGAAAGACACGAAATTTCACGAAATGTTCCCGCTTGCATCATGCCGGGCCTCGCGCATGGGATGAGTCATGAGCGATTTGCCCGCGTTGCCGCCAAGCGGTGAGAATGCCGAACATTGGTATTCTCCGCCGCGCCTGTGGGCGAAATTGCGCCGAATCGCCCGTTTCACCGGCGAGAAGACGCTGCTCACGGCGTTGACGCTCTTTTACTGCCTCCGCGATGCCGACACCCCGGCGTGGGCGAAGGGGGTGATCGTGGGCGCGCTAGGTTACCTCATCCTGCCGATGGACATGATCCCGGATATTTTGCCCGGTGCGGGGTATAGCGACGATTGGGGCGCGTTGGTCGCCGCGCTGGCCACGGTCGGCGCTTACATCAAAGAGGAGCACAAAGCGAAAGCGAGCGACCGGGTGGCGCGCTTGTTCCGATCGAACGACTCGCCGCCGCCGGAGTTTTCGGCCTGACCTTCACCCGCGCGGGTGAAAGCGCTTGTGCACGGATTTCAGCCGTTGGCGGTCGACGTGCGTGTAGATCTGCGTCGTGGAAATATCGGCGTGGCCGAGCAGTTCCTGGATCACCCGTAAATCCGCGCCGCCTTCGAGCAGGTGCGTGGCGAACGAGTGCCTCAGTAGGTGTGGGTAAATGTTTTGCTCGATGCCGGCCAAGGCGGCGCGTTCCTTCACGATTTCCCGAATGCGATCGGGCGAAAGCGCGCCGCCACGCACGCTGAGGAATACGTGGGAGGAAGTGCGCTTCTTGACCAGCTGCGGACGCTCGTTCGCGAGGTAGTCGTCCAAGGCTCCGCGCGCGACGCCGCCCATGGGCACGATGCGGGTCTTGTTGCCCTTGCCGGTGACGCGGAGGAAATTGCTGTCGAGATCGAGGTTTTCGAGTCGCGCCTTGCCGAGTTCGGACAGGCGCAGGCCGGATGCGTAAAAAAGCTCCAGCATGGCCCGGTCGCGACGTCCGAGAAATTTCGCCGGGTCGATCGATTCGAGCAATCGCTTCACTTCGCTGGCGTGCAAAGTTTCCGGCAGCGTTTGATCGGGCCGGGGCGAAATCAACGGTTCGGCCGGATCCATCGGCAACTTGCCGGAGGCCGCGAGCCAGCGGAAAAACACTTTCAGGTGCACGGCGGAAACGCGCAGCGAGGAAGCGGCGAGTCCGTCTTCTTTGCGCTTGGAAAGGAAGGCGGAGAGTTCGTCGGTGCCGAGGTCAGCCAGCGTGTGCCCTTTGCTTTTTACCCAAACTGTGAGCGCATCAAGTGTCTGTCGGACAGACAGCTGATAGGCCGCGGACAATCCGCGTTCGGTGGCGAGATACCGGATGAAGCTTTCGATCTCTGCTTCCATCGATGGAAGCCCGAAGATCGCTCCCGCGCCGGAACTGCCAAGTGTCAAGTGAACGCTCGCCCGTATTTCATTGACTTTCCGATGCGTCTCGGGCTTTTCGGATGAAATTGGAACAAAGGAGGAATGGTGCAAAGCGACTTACTGCACACCGAGAAGATCCTGGCTGACCGCAAAACGTTTTTCCTCGATTTGAAGGAAAACTCACGCGGCATGGTGGTGAAGATCACGGAAGACGTCGGCGGAAACCGCGACACCATCATGGTGCCGGCGGAAATCCTCGGCGACTTCATCGCGGCCCTGACCGATATCAAGGCGACCGCGGATTCGCGCGACTGAGCCTGCTTCACGGTTGAGCTTGCGGCCTAACGGCTGATGGCGAATGATGCCATTGCCGTTATGCCTTCGTCGCCCGCCGTCAATGTCGCCCGCCTGACTTATCTGCTCGTTTGTGAAGCGGCGGGTTTTTTTATCGCGCTGAGCGTTCAGCATAGCGGTTTCGATTTTCCGGTATGGGGAGGCCTGGCCGGTGGATTGCTGGTGGCGGGCTTTTTCTTATTGGTCGAGAGCCTGATCAAGGGCTTCACTCTGCGGGGATTTTCCACGGCCACGTTTGGCCTTTGTGTCGGCTTGTTTTGCGCGTGGTTGCTCACGCGGGTGCAGCTCACGTCGTTGCTGGAACTCGCGTTCCGCGACCGCCTGGAAACTCAGGACAACTTCGAGCAATTGGCGGGCGCGCTTCGGTTGGCCTTCGACTTTGCCCTTTATGCGAGTCTGGGTTTCATCGGTGCCATGCTCGCCCTGCGGAGCAGTCGCGATGATTTCGCCTTCGTGATTCCTTACGTCAGGTTCCGCCAGGAAGCGGCGACCGGTCAGCCGGTGATTCTCGACGCCGAAGCGGTGATGGACGGCCGCGCGCCGGCCATTCTGCGTGCCGGATTTCTCCACGGTCGATTGATCATTCCGCGCTTCGTCTTGGACGAACTCCACGCATTGGCCAATTCGCCTTCGAACGCCAATCGCCAGCGCGGTCAACGCGGTCTCGAATGCCTTGAGCGCATGCAAGCCGCCTCGGACATCGAGATCAACGTTCACGATACGCGTGGAGTCTCCGAAGACGAAACGATGAATGCGCGTCTGCTGGAAACGACGCGTTTGCTGGGCGCGCGTTTGCTCACGGTCGATGAGACCCTCACCAAGGTCGCCAAGCTTCAGAATGTCCCGGTGCTCAATCTTCAAGAATTGGACGAGGCGCTGAAGCCGAGCGTGGCGGTGGGCGAACGCTTGCGAATCGCCCTGGTGCGGGGTGGCAAGGAAGAGAATCAGGCGGTGGGCTACTTGGCCGATGGCACGATGATCGTCGTCAATCACGCCGCCGCCAGCATCGGCTCGTCCATCGATGTGCTGGTGATCAGCACGCTGCAAACCAGCGCGGGCATGATGATTTTCGCCGAGCCTTACGTGGGATCGGACGAGTAGCTCGATGGTTGGGTCTGCTTTACCGCGCCGCTTCTCGCCAGTCGCGAAAGGCTCCACCGAGATGCTCAATGGTGTCACCGGCGAGTAACGATTCCTCGCTTTGCCCGGCGGAAAAAATCGCTCGTTCGGAAGCACGACCGCAGAGCCAGGCACCGAGCGCGGCGGCTTCGAGCGGTAATTTGCCGACGGCCAACAACGCGCCAATGACACCGGCGAGCACATCACCTTGGCCACCGGATGCCATGCCGGGCGTGCCGGTGGAATTGCACCAAAGGGTTTCCCCTCCTTGGGTGACGATGGTCCGCGCGCCTTTGAGCAACAGGACGCACGAGTGGCGTTGGGCAAAAAGTCGTGCCGCTTCTTCGCGCGGCAGCTTCGCCAGATCAGGCGCAAGTCGGCGAAATTCCCCCGGATGTGGCGTGAGAACATGATGCGGCGGCAACTTCCCAATCCCGCCCGTCATCGCGAGTAGGTTCAGCGCATCGGCATCCACCACGCACGGTTGTTCGGAGCGACGCAGCAGCGCGCGCAAGTCCTCGGCGAACGCGGCCGTCATCGAGCCCAAGCCCGGGCCAATCACGCGGGCGTCGTAGGAGGTTTCCAGCAATTCCTGTGGACGAGTGAACGATCGCACGATGGCTTCGACCGGGGCTTTTGCCGCCACCGCCGCGTATGCTTCTTCCGGGACGTGCAAGGTGACCAACCCGGCACCACCGCGCAGCGCGCCACGGGTCGCCAAGACGGCAGCGCCGGTATAAGCGGTGGACCCAGCGAGCAAGCCGACCCGACCGGCTTGGCCTTTATGGAAATCGAACGGCCGACGATTGCGTGCGATGGGAAAAGTCGCGGGCGAAATGAGTTCCAGATCGCCCGTTTCCTTGCAGGCCAAGCCGTCCACCGGCACGACGGCAAGTGCGCCGGTTGCCGCGATCGCGTGGGCCAGTAGTAGCCCGCGCTTCGGTGCGCCGATCATGAAAGTGACATCCGCCTCCACCGCGCCGGGATGGATTTCGCCCCTATCGGGGTCGACTCCCGAGGGCAAATCCACGGCGACGATCCATGCACCGGCTTCGCGCTTCAGCCGGTTCATTTCCTTTGCGGCTTCGGCGACTTCTCCCCGCAGAGGGCCGCGCGCACCGATGCCCAGCAGTCCATCCAGCAATACCCAGGGTCGCGGCAAATCGGGGCCGTCACCAGGCGGGGTGCTTGAGCCGAGTTCGCCGTATTTTTTCCGCGTCAACTCGGCCCAGGCGACTTCGGGAAAAGCGGGCCGCACTTCCACTCGCCAGCCGGAATCTTTGAGCACGCGCAACGCGACCAAGGCATCGCCCGCGTTGTGACCTTTCCCGAGAAAGGCCGTAGCCGTGCCGGACGAGGGAAACTGCCCGGCAATCGCGCGACCCAGCCGTTCACCCGCTTGATTCATCAAGCTTTCGGCGGTCGCTCCGCGCTGAAACGCCGCTTCCTCGATCGCTCGCATTTCTTCGGCTGTGACCGATCCCATGACGGCAACGTAGCGGCTCCAAAGCAAACGGGCGAATCGAAGTCTTCGATTCGCCCGTGGAAATGTTCAGTCGTTTCGAAACGATCCCCGGAATTCAGCCTTCCTTGCGATAGCGCATGATGCCGTCGGCGATTCCTTTCGCCAGGGAGTCGCGATACCAAGCGGCTTTCATTCGCCCGCGTTCGCTGTCGTTGCTGACGAATCCGCACTCCACCAGAATCGACGGCATGTTGGTGTTTCGGATCACGTAGTAGCGGGCAAACTTCGGTCCGCGGTCCAAGGCGCGGACGCGTCGGAGGGCACCGGTTTGCACCATTGCCGCCAAGGGTTGGCTGGACGGGTTGCAAAAGAAAGTTTCCAGGCCACTGGCGTTTTCGTTCCAGGTGGAATTGTAATGAACCGACACGAAAATCGCGTCGCGGTATTGGTTCGCGATCGCGGTCCGGCCGGGGAGGGATACGAAGTAATCACTGCGGCGGGTCATCACCGTGTTGAAGCCCATTCCCTTCAAGTAGGCTTCCAGACGTGTGGCGGTATCCAGACAAAGATGCTTCTCGTAAACTTTACCCGCTTGGGCACCCCGGTCGTGGCCGCCATGGCCGGCGTCGATCACGACCGTCCGGAAGTATTTCGCCTCCGCCGTGGCGCCGGCGGCAAGACTGATCGCTGCGAAGGCGAGGAATCGTTTGAGGAAAGCTTTCATGATGAAAGGGGGTTTGCCAGTCCGATCCGGATAATCAGGAAAAGCAAAATAAATGTAAAGTCCTTTTGACGAACGGGTTGTGACTGCGGTTCTTAATTGGGGCGATCGGAGGCCTTGCGCGCTTTGCTGCGGGCGGCTTCGACTGCGGCCGGATCATAGAGTTGGCTATTCGCCACCGCGACGCGTCCGTCGCCGAACGTCATGAGACTTGGATCGCCCTGATTGCCCCGCAGGTGCAGCTCGCGTTTCACCAGTTTGCCGTTCACGTCGACCTGCACGTGCGACCACATGGTCGGGCTCACGAGAAAGAGCACGTGCATGATTTGGGAGCCATCGACCGTCACTTGGGGTTTCCGGAACAGCAGTGCCTCGCCCATCGAAAACGTGCTGATCGGCATGCCCGTGCGATCGTCGAGGACTTGCGCGTAGAGCTGAGGGTTTTGTTCGCTGGCGAAGTTCAGGACGCGGAATTCACGGGTTTGCCCTTTTACCCCGACTTTTTGAGTCCAATAGGGCCGACCGCCGGTGATGTTGAACATCGCGCGGTTGGTGGTGAATCCTTGGCCGCCGGGGTCCGGCGTGCGGACGAGCGCGTAAACGTTGAAGGTTCCTTGGTCTTTCAGCGGGAAAAGGGTCCCCAGATCGACCTGGCGGGACATGGACTGCCCGGCGGGGATTTTCACCGCGCCGAATCCTGGGCGACCGCTGGGAATGCCGAGCGTGCCGCTGTCCCGTTTCACCACGAAATCGAGCCACGGTTTCCGCGGATCGCCGTGAAACGTGAGGTCCTGCCCCGCGTGGTTGGTGATCGTGACCACCGCGAGGACGGGTTCGCCCGCGAGGTATTGCTTCTTGGTCATCGCCAGGGAGGTGACGATTTGGCCGTGCGCCGTGAAAGCGGAGGCGAGCAAAACAACGCAGAGCCGGAAAATCGCACGGGCGGTCATGGTTCCGCAGCCAATAGCGAGGCGGCGCGGAGGAGTCAACCCGGCTCCCCTAACCGTTTGAACGAGCTGTGACTGTCAGCGCGGACTTGCACTCTGCGCTCGTCCGGGCGAACGCTCGCACGTGGCGTTTTCTCATTCCGATTCCCCGCGCGGTGTCGCCTTGTTCGACCTCGACGGCACCCTTTTGCCTTGGGATTGCCAGATGCTATTTTGCCATCGGATTCTGCGGGCACATCCGTGGCGGCGCTTCTATTTGGGGGTGTTTCTGCCGTTCACGCCACTGGCTCCGTGTCTTGGCGCGGAGACGATGAAGCGCATTTTCCTCTGCTACCTCTGGCGAATGGGACGGGAGGAAATCGAACGCCACGCGCGCGAGATGGCGTCGTCGCTAGAGTTCTATCCGGAACTGCTGGAAGAAATCGCCCGTCACCGTCGCGAGGGCCGGTTGCTCGTTTTGGCGTCGGCCAGTCCGGAATTCTACGTTGCGGAAATCGGCAAACGCCTCGGCTTCGATCTTTCGTTGGGGACGCCGGTCGGCATCGGCGAGCATGCGCGCTTTTTCCCGGATTTGGACAACCACAAGGGCGAAGCGAAAGTGCACCGGCTGCGGCATCTTTTGCCAGCGGCTTGGTTTGAAAATGGCGTGCTGCGGGATTCCCACGGCTACACCGACAGCACGGCGGATCTGCCGATGTTGAGGATCTGCGAAAAGGCGATGCTGGTGAATCCTTCGCCCGTGCTCACGGAGATCGGCGAGAAAGAGGGTTGGGCAATCGTTCGTCCGGCACGGCCTTGGCGGTCCACCTTCGACCGCGTGCGCCAAATGGCGAAGTTTGTTCTGGGGATTTGAACCACGAAAAACACGAAAGGGCACGAAACCAGAACCTTTCGTGAAATTTGGTGACTTTCGTGGTTTGTCGTTCTGAACAAAACAAGCCGTCGCGAGAACTCCCGCGACGGCTTGATTGAATCTTCCAGGAAAGCGATCAACGCACGACGCGCGCGCCGCCGCCGGAGATCTGCTTTTCGACTTCCTTGCGGGTGGCCATCGAGGTGTCGCCCGGGGTGGTGGAAGCCAGCGCGCCGTGAGCCGCGCCGTATTCGACGGCTTTCTGGGCGTCGTTGAATTCCATGAAACCGAACTGCACGCCGGAGGCGAACGAATCGCCACCGCCCACGCGGTCGAGGATTTCCAGGCCCGGATACTTGCGGCTTTCGAAGAACTGACCGTCGTGCCAGAGGATCGCCGACCAATCGTTCACGGTCGCGGTGATCACGCCGCGCAAGGTGGTGGCGGCGACCTTGAAGTTCGGGAACTCCTTCACCGCCGTTTCGATCATCTTCTTGAACGCGTCGGTCTCGATGGTGGAAATGTTGTGGTCCACGCCTTCGACCTCGAAGCCGAGGGAAGCGGTGAAGTCCTCTTCGTTGCCGATCATCACGTCGACATACTTCGCGATCTCGCGGTTCACTTCCTGCGCCTTCTGCAGACCGCCGATGGTCTTCCAGAGCGACGGACGGTAGTTGAGGTCGTAGGAAACGATCGTGCCGTATTTGTTCGCGGCCTTCACGGCTTCGACGGTCAGCGCGGCGGTGGTTTCCGAAAGTGCAGCGAAGATGCCGCCGGTGTGGAACCAGCGGACGCCGAGTTCGCCGAAAAGGTGATCCCAATCGATGTCGCCGGGCTTAAGCTGGGAAGCGGCGGTGTTGCCCCGGTCCGGATTGCCAACCGCGCCACGGATGCCGAAGCCACGCTCGGTGAAATTCAGGCCGTTGCGGACTTTGCGGCCGATGCCGTCGTCCTCGCGCCACTGGATGAAGTCGGTCGCGACGCCGCCCTGCATGATAAAGTCTTCGACCAGATGGCCGACTTCATTGTCGACGAACGCGGTGACCACGGCGGTCTTGTAACCGAAGACCTTCCGGAGGCCGCGGGACGTATTGTATTCGCCGCCGCCTTCCCAGGCGGTGAAGCTGCGGGCGGTGCGGATCCGGCCTTCACCGGGATCGAGACGGAGCATGACCTCGCCCAGAGAGATCTGGTCGAAGGCGCATTCGGACTTGGGCTTGATGGTGAGCATGACGGCGGGCGGATCGTGGGAAGTCGCTTTCGGTTTGAAAAGCCCGCAATCGCCTCCCTTGACCGGGAAAATGGCTTCCGGGGGCTGCCGTGGATGGAAATTTCCTGTTAGAATCCGGCTGTCTCCGCTCCAATCCACCGGATGAACCGTGGCCGTGTTCCGCTTTTCCGTTCGTTGATCGAGTGCCTCCGCGAAGCCCACCTCGCCAACGAGGCCGAGGGCTGGTCGCGTCGCGATTTCCTCCGGACTCTCGGCGTCGCCGGGGCGGCGGGCGCTTTGTCGAGTTGCGCCACCTTGGCTCCACCACCGCGACGAGCGCTCAAAGGTCCGGTCGTCATTCTGGGCGGAGGCATCGCAGGGCTGACCGCCGCGTGGCGTTTGTGGCAACAGGGCGTGGACTGCGAGTTGTTCGAGGCGTCCGAACGCTTCGGCGGCCGGATGTTCACCAAGCGCGATTTCAACGGTGACCGCATGTTCTGCGAACTCGGCGGTGAATTGGTCGACACGAACCACACCCATCTGATCGGACTGGCGAAGGAGTGCGATCTCGATATCCAGCCGCTCAAGAAGGGCGAAAAGGGCGTCGATTTTTACCACGTGGGCGGGAAAGTGTTCACCGACCGCGATTTGATCCCGGCGTTCCAGCCGCTGGCGAAACGCATCGCCGCCGATGCCGAGGGGCTGACCGATGCGCGGGACGAATACACCGCGAAGGCGAAGCGGCTCGATCGCATCAACCTGAAAACCTACCTCGCAGGTTCGCGCCACAACACGCCAGCGTGGCTGTTGGAGATGCTCGATGTCGCCTATTGCTGCGAATACGGCGTCGAAACCCAGCACCAGAGTGCCCTCAACCTCGTCAATTTCATCGGCACTGACACTTCGAAGGGCTTCGAGATGTTCGGCGAAAGCGACGAAGCGTTCCGCATCAAGGGCGGCAACGAAAGCCTCCCCGCCGAGGTGTTCAGACGTCTGCAGAGGAAAAAGGTCCCCACGTTTTCCGGTCACGAACTCACCGCGATTGCCCGGCATAAAGACGGCCTGCATTTGACCTTCCGTCATGGCAGTGAGCGCGTCACCCGCACCGCCGCTCCCGTGATTTGCACGATTCCCTTCAGCGTGCTGCGCCACCTCGACGGCATCGACTCGCTCCCACTCAGCGCGGAGAAAAAGCGGGCCATCCACACGTTCGGCTACGGCGCGAACGTGAAGGTCATGCTCGGCACCCGCGAGCGCGTTTGGCGGCGCGAAACCGAAGGGCGCGATTTCTTCTGCAACGGTTCGGTCGTTACCGACCTGCCCTTCCAGCAATGTTGGGAAACCAGCCGCGGGCAAAAGGGACGGAGCGGCATTCTCACCAATTTCATCGGCGGGACGTCCGCCACGAACTGGAATCCTTCGCGCGTTGCGGCGTTCCAAGGCGAGGTTGAGAAAGTGTTTCCGGCGCTCGCCGGGCAATGGGATGGCAACCGGGCCGTTCTGAATTGGCCGAAGGTGAAGTGGAACAAGGGCAGCTACAGCGCCACTTTGGTCGGCCAATACACCTGGGCCTACGACGCGGCGGCGACGCCCGAACTCGACGGTGCCCTGATTTTCGCTGGCGAACACACCAGTGCGGAATTCGGCGGCTTCATGAACGGCGGCGTCGAATCCGGCGAGCGGGCCGCGAAGGAACTGCTCGCGAAGGTTTGAAGAGTTCAGCCGCAAAAAAGCGCAGAAGGCGCAAAAAATTAGGAATGGAGCAGGAATTTGAGGAAGGCTCGGATTTGGGATTTTGGATTCCTGAAATTCCTACCTTCCTTATTCCCATTCCTTTTCTTCATTTTGCGCCTTCTGCGCTTTTTTGCGGCAAAAAATTCTCCCGAAAAGGGCGGCTGAAGCCACTCTCCACAACAAAATTTTGACAAAACGGGCATCTACCCGTAAAGACCGCCCCCCGGTCCGGGGGTTGGAACCTCCGGCGCATCCCGCAATACCCACCATCTCCCGTCATGGCCACCAAGCAGTCCCTCAAAGCCGCCCCGCGCGCCCGCACCGGCTCCGGCCGCCTCAATCAGATGCGCCGCGAAGGCTGGCTCCCGTCCGTCATTTACGGACTCAAAGCCGAAAACAAGAACCTCAAGGTCGACGCCAAGGCCTTCGCCGAGCTTCTTGCCCACAGCACCTCGGACAACATTCTCATCAACCTGGACATCGAAGGTGAAGGCACCCGCCTCGCGTTCCTTCAGGCCATCCAGCACGACGCGCTCTCCGGTGCCGCTCTGCACGCCGACTTCCTCGCGATCGACGACAACACCGAAATCACCGCCCACATCCCGGTTCACCTCAACGGTGAAGCCGCAGGCGTGAAAGCCGGTGGCGTGGTGGAACAATACGTTCACACCCTCGAAATCGTCTGCTTGCCGAACGATCTTCCGGACACCATCGAAGTCGACATCAGCGCTCTCGCTCTTGGCGCCTCGCTGCACATCTCCGAGCTCGGCCTGCCGCAGGGCGTGAAGCCGACCCACGCCGGCGAAGTCGTCGTGGCGCACCTCGGCGTTCCTGGCGCTGGCGTGGTCGAAGACGCTCCGGCCGCCTAAGTTGCCTGAATTTTCTCAAACGCCCGGTCGCCTCGTGCGTCCGGGCGTTTTTTATGGAGTTGAGGCTTTGGCCGAGGAGGGTCTTTGTGGGCGGAGCCAAGGGTCGGCGCTTTCCCTCTTGAGTGGTCAGGGGCCAGTGGTTAGTGGCCAGAGAAGAGCGGAATGTCCGCATTACGCATCGGGCCGAACGCAGCGAACGAAACTCTTTCTATCAACCATCCACTCTCAACCTCTTCCGTGTCCCTCTTCCCCTTGATCGTCGGCCTCGGCAACCCCGGGCGGCAATACGAAGCCACCCGCCACAACATCGGCTTCATGGTGCTCGACCGCCTGGCCGCGCAGGAGGGCGTCGCGTTCGAGTCCCGGCCGAAGTGGCAAAGCCATGTCGCCAAGCTTCCGGGCGGGGGATTGCTGCTCAAGCCACAGACGTTCATGAACTTGAGTGGCCGCGCCTTGCAGCAGGTGATGGCGTTTCACAAGTGGACCGCGGAGCAGATCCTCGTGGTCTATGATGACGCGGCGTTGCCGCTCGGAGCCCTGCGTTTCCGGGAAAAAGGCTCTCACGGGGGCCATAATGGCATCCGCTCGATTCTCCAACATTTGGGCGGCGATTCCTTCGCGCGGTTGAAGGTGGGAATCGGCGGCAGCAACGAGGGCGAAATGGTCGGTCATGTGCTGGGCAATTTCCGCGTCGAGGAACGCGACCTCCTTGAAAACACGCTTGCTTCCGCCGTTTCGGCCGTACAGCTTGCGCGTTCCCAAGGCGTCGCCGCTGCGGCGAACCGCTTCAACACTCGCAACTCACCTCCATCACCATGAGCCGCAACTACGAAGGCCTGATCATTCTCAACACCAAGGGCGCCGAAGGCAGCGTCGACGAACTCGTCAAGGCTGTCTCCCAGGACCTCGAAGCCGAAGGCGCCAAGGTCGCTTCGGTCAACGAACTCGGCCGTCGCAAGTTCTCCTACGTTTCCAACCACGTGGAAGCCGGTCACTACGTCAGCTTCAATTTCTCCGCCGAACCAGCCGCGATCGACAAGATCCAGGCTCGCCTCGCTCTGAACGAGTCGGTGCACGGCCAGCAGTTCCAGCGCGCCTGATTCGCTGCTGTTCTCTCGAACAGAATGCTTGATCCGCGCCAGCGGAACCCCGTAGCCTACCCGCTGCCATGGCCAACCTGAACAAAGTCCTCCTGCTCGGGAATCTCACCCGCGATCCGGAACTCCGCTACACGCCGAAAGGCACCGCCGTGGCGGACATCGCCTTGGCGATCAACCGGGTCTGGAACAACGAGCAAAACCAGCGCCAGGAGGAAACCACCTACGTCGACATCACGTTGTGGGGTCGTCAGGCGGAATTGGCCCAGCAATACCTCACCAAGGGTCGCGGTTGCTTCGTCGAAGGACGTTTGCAAATGGACACCTGGGAGGACAAGGCGACCGGTCAGAAGCGCAGCAAGCTCAAGGTCGTCGCGGAGAGCCTTCAGTTCCTGCCAGATGGCAAGGGCGGTGCGGGCGGTGGAACGCCTAGCAACGGTGGCAGCAGTGGTGGCTATGCCCGCGCGGCACAAGCGCCGCAACGCTCCGGCCCGCCCCAGGGTGGTTCGGCCGCACCCGTGGACGAATACCACGAGGACGACGACATTCCGTTCTGAGCTTTAGGCCAAAGTCTCAAAATTTGAAAAACCCGCAGCGGATTTCCGCGGCGGGTTTTTTCATGCATCGAACGGCGATGAGGTGCCGAGTCGGTGAGAGTTCCGATTTCAGTGAACGGAACTCTTTCTCTCAACACTCAACTATCCACTCTCAACCGTCCTTCCGTTTCAACAGCGGGAAGAGGACCACGTCACGAATGCTGGCCGCGCCGGTGAGCATCATGATCAAGCGGTCGATGCCGACGCCGATGCCACCCGCGGGCGGCATGCCGTGCTCAAGCGTTTCGATGAAGTCGTAGTCGACCTTCTGCGTTTCCTCGCCCGATTGATGCTCCAGGCGCTCGCACTGGATGTCCGGGTCGTTGAGCTCGGAGTAACCGGGCGAAATTTCCTGGCCGTTGATGATGAGCTCGTAGACTTCCACCGTCTTGCCGCCTGGGCTGAGCTTCGCGAGCGGAACGAGTTCGCTCGAAACGTGGGTGACGAAGCACGGGTTGAAGGTCTTCTCTTCGACCAGCTTCTCGAACACCTGTTGAACGACCTCGTGGTCTTCCATTGCCGGCGAAATCTGCACGCCCAGAGTTTCGCAGCGCTCGCGGCGTTGCTCGGGAGTGATCGTGAAGAAGTCGTCGCCCGCCGCGCCGGCGATGAGCGTGTGGTAGCTCTCGCGCTTCCACGGACGGGACAAATCGATCGTCTTGATTACGTTGCCTTCCTCGTCCTTGTGCTCGATCTGCAGGCCGCCGCAGAACTTTTCCGCGAGGTGGCAAACGAGTTCTTCGACCAGATCCGCCATTTCCTCGAAATCGGAGAACGCCCAGTAGGCTTCGAGCATCGTGAACTCCGGATTGTGGCGACGGGAAATACCCTCGTTGCGGAAGTTGCGGTTGAGTTCGAAAACTTTGGTGAAGCCACCGACGAGCAAACGCTTGAGGAACAACTCGGGCGCGATGCGCAGCGTGAGCGGCATGCCGAGCGCGTTGTGGAACGTTTCGAACGGACGAGCCGCCGCGCCACCGGGGATGTCCTGAAGCATCGGCGTTTCGACTTCCAGGAAACCGCGGTCCTGCAGGAACCGGCGGATCTCGGCGATCATCAGCGAGCGCTTGAGGAAGATCGCGGCGCTGTCCTCGTTCGACATCAGGTCGAGGTGGCGCTTGCGGTAGATCGTTTCGCGGTCGGCGACGCCGTGCCACTTGTCGGGCATCGGACGCAGCGACTTCGACAACACGGTGAACGACGCTACCTTGACCGTCGGTTCGCCGGTGCGGGTGAGAAAAGTTTCGCCCTCGATACCGATCCAGTCGCCACGATCGAGACACTTCCAGGCGGCGAGGTCGGTTTCGGAAAGTTCCTTCAAACCGAGGTAGCCCTGGATCGAGCCGTGGATGTCGGCGATCTGGAAGAACACCGACTTGCCCATGGTGCGGATCGCGCTGAGGCGACCGGCGAGTTTCACCTGCACGCCTTCGGCGAAACCGGCGCGGAGTTCAGCCGGGGTGGTGGTCGTTTCGAAACGCGCGCCGTAGGGATCGATTCCCAGTTCGCGCAGTTTCGCGAGCTTTTCGCGGCGGACGGCGATCAGTTCGGCTTCGGTGGACTGCGGTTGGGTCGGGGCGGCTTCGCTCATGACGCCGAGGGGCTTAGGGGGAAGAGAGCGGAGAGTCCAGACGCAAGAATCCAGAAGCGCGTGGATCGGCCGGTCTTACTTTCCCGTCAGCAATCTGAACTCGGGTAGCGTCGCGGCATTTTGATCGAAGGTGTAGGTCTCAGATACGCCCCGGCGCTGGTTGCGCAGGCCAATCAAGGCATCGGCAAAGTCGTATTTACCCGCCGCGAAGCGTTCCAACGCGTCACGCACGAGATCCGAATCTTCGATCTCGAGTTCGGCCGTGCGCAGCAATTGCGCGATGGCGAGGACGATCTGTTCACGCGGATAACGGTATCCACGACCGAGCACCCAAACGACTTCGCAGAGCGCGATGATGCTAATCCAACCGGGTTGAGCCGCACTGCACTGTGTAGTGAGGAGGCGTTCGGCTTGTAGGGCTTGGACTGGATCGTCCTGGGTCAGAAACCGCACCAGGATGTTGGTGTCGATCCCGATCATTCGCCGGTAAGCGTCGCCTCCATTTCCTCAAGTGTGAGCGCCCGTGAGGGCTTGGGCAAAATCCCTTTCAAATCCTTAAGGGTGCCGTTGATGACTTCGATTTCGATGTGGCCATTGGCTTGCAGCGAAAAATCGAGCTTCGAACCGGCCCGAATTCCAAGTTTTTCCCGCAATGACGCGGGAAGAGTGACTTGGCCTTTGGAAGTGACAGTGGCGATCATGGCTCCTTACCAAGGGTAAGGAGGTTTGGAGGAGGCGCAAGAGACTTTTTCAATCTCTACCGGGTCGCCCGCCTTGCCTCCAAAATCGAACGACGCGTCAGCAAGCCGAGGAGCTTGGGCGCGGGCGAACGGTCGACCACCGGCAGGCGACCGATCCCGTGGAAAATCATTCGGTCGGCGGCGGTGGCGAGGTCATCGTCCGGATAAATGGAAACGGGATGGCGCACTCCCGCGTCCAGCACGGTCGAGTCCGGCGCGGCTTCGAGTGCGGCGAAAAGATCGGCGCGGGAAATGACCGCGACGAGGGTGCCATCGGCCTCGGTCACGGGAACGAGCCGGACATCGTGCCAAGGCGAGCCAGGGGTGGCGAGGCGTTCGGCCAAGGCGGCGGCGGTTTCCTGCGGGCGAACAGTCAGCGGTTCGCGTTCCATCACGGTATCGACTCGTCGACCGTGAAGAAAATCCGGCTCGTAGTCGCTCGGGATGCGGACGCCGCGACGGGAAAGTTTTTCCGTCATGATCGTCTCGCGCATCAGCACCCGCGAAACGAGCACCGCCGCGCCGCAACCGAGCAGGAGCGGTCCGAGGGCGTGAGTCGCGTGGGTAGCTTCGAAAGCGAACGCCACCGAGGCGAGAAACGCGCGCGATGCCCCGGCAAAGGTCGCCGCCATGCCGATCAAGGCCGCGAGACCGATGGGAAAGGTTTCAAAGCCCGGAATGCCGTGGATCGCGTGACCCAGCAACGCGCCGCAAGCGCCACCGATGGTCATGAGCGGGGCGAGCGTGCCGCCGGAGGTGCCGCTGCTCAGAGCGATCCACCATGAGAGAAACTTCAGGCCGGCCAAGGCGGTGATCGCCTCGAGAGCGAGGTTGCCGTCGAGCAACGTGCGGAGGTTATCGTAACCGACGCCAAGCGTGCGCGGGTCAAACCAGCCGATTACCCCGACGGCGATGCCGCCAAGCGCGGGCCACCACATCCAATGGATCGGCAGCTTTTCGAATCCATCTTCCAAGGCATACACCAGCTTGGTGACGGCGACGGCCAACAGTCCGCAGACTGCGCCGACCGCGAAAGAACCGAACGAAGTGATCCAATCCGGCGCGTGGTCCAGCGTCAGCGGAAACATCGGTAACGGCTCGTGGAAGCGCGAACGCAGCGCCATGGCGGTGCCTGCCGCGAGTGCCACCGGCAAAAAGCTGCGACCGCGGAACTCGAACAGCAGCAGCTCGATCGCCAGCAACACCGCGGCCAGCGGCGTGCCGAAGATCGCGGTCATCCCGGCGGCCGCGCCGGCAGCGAGCAGGATTTTCCGTTCGATCGGGCTACTCGGCAGCCATTGACCGAGCAACGAGCCGATCGCGCCACCGGTGGCGATGATCGGGCCTTCCGCGCCGAACGGCCCACCCGTGCCGATGGAAACGGCGGCGGAAAGTGGTTTTAAAATCGCCACTCGCGCGGGAATCCGGCTGCCCGCAGTGCCGATCGCTTGCATCGCTTCCGGAATCCCATGGCCGCGAATCGCCGGGCTGCCCCAGCGCGCCATAACGCCGATGATGAGCCCGCCAATCACCGGAACCGCGAGTCCGGCGAGTCCCCAATGCGAGAAATCGGGTTTCGTTTCCGCTGCGGAGAACGAACCGTGGAAAGCGAGGTTGGTGATTAGGCGGATGAGTTCCACCAAGCCCACCGCGGTAAGCGTGACCAAACCACCCAAAAGCACGGCGAGCGACGGGACCCGCAGGCGGGATTCAACCGAAGGGTTCATGGCCGCGTTGGTAAGCTGAAAATATCGTAATGCGATACAAAAAACCGGGGTCCGCCAAATTTGGATGAGCCTCCGAGGCTCAAGGCCGGTGGAGCGAAGCGAGCAAATTGACGATTTCCGGACCGAGGTGCTGGAGTTCGTCGCGGTGGGCGCGGGACAGGCGTTCGAGCCGGGCGGAGCCTTCGGTGGTGAGCGCCAGCACCATCATCCGGCGGTCTTCGGGCGAGGTGTGTTTGGTCACTAGGCCGGCGGTTTCGAGTCGTTGCACGAGTTCGACCACCGTGTGGTGCTTCAGGCACAAGCGTTCGGCCAAGACGCCGATGGTAGTGGTGCCCGTCGCGCGACCGCGAATCGCCAGCAGAGCCTGGTGTTGCTGGGGGGTAAGCTTTTCGCCTGCGGCCGCTTGCTCGCTGAAGTGAAGGAAACGGCGCAACGCGTAGCGGAAGCTGGCCAATTTCGTGTAATCGGCATCGGCCAAGGGGGCATCCGGCTCGCTCATGGAAGGATTCAGAATGCCCAACTTGCGCCCAGGGTAAAGCCTAGAGCGTCGATGCCGGGGTTCGGAGACGTTTGGCCACCGTTGGAGTGATGCAGGAAATAGACACCGCCGAGCAGGGAAAAATCGCGGGCGATTTCTTGGCGCAAGCCGAGCTGAGTGAACCAATTGAGCGTGAAATCCTGGCCTTGGCCGCCGGGGACGTCGGTGGAGTTGGTCAGGCCGATGCCGCCGCCGATGGAAAAGTAGGCCGAAGTTTGACGGCTCGGAAACCAGTACTCGATCGACGGTGCGGCGGAAACGCCGAGGTAATAGTCTTCCGGCCCTTCGACGATGGTTTCCGCGAGAAGGGCGAAACGATTGCGCACGACCAGGCGGCTGCCGTCAGCCCCCGCGAACCACTCCAGCATCGCGGGGCTGCGATAGACCAGTTGGGTCGGCACGATTTCGTAATCGATCGGCGTGTTATCGCCGACGTTCCAAAGGTAGCCCGTTTCGACCGCCCACTCGGCGCGGTCCGCCGGATGCGCGGAGGTTTCCGCTTGGGCAAAAGCTACCGGAAGCAGAAGGGCGGAAGCAACCAGGGTGCGTGTCATTGGAATTTCAGGTGGCTTGTCGTTTCAAAAATCATCCTCATCGCCCGGCACCGGGGGGATGATGTCTTCGCGCATCAGCAGGCGCTGCAGATCGAGATCGTCGAGCAAATCCTCCGGAGTTTTCACCACGATGGACGCGTAAGGCGTAATGCGGTCGAGTTCGGCGACCGCGCAGTGGACCATCGAAGTGACGATGTCGGCGTCGTATTTTTCGCGTTCGAACAGATTCGTGATGCGGAAGACCAGCTTCTCGCGATCGAGATCGAATTCGAAGCCGCCGAGCGTGAGCTGCTTGTTGGCGCGCGCGAGCAGTTCCAGGAGGTAGGGCAGGTGTTCTTCCGTCGGGGAAAGGGGCGCTTCAGCGACGATCCCGAGGGCATTGAGTGGCGTGTAGGCTTGGGCGTGAAGTTCGACGCGGGTGTGATGGGCGTCGAAAATGGCGCGCAGCACATCGCGGCCTTCCACGGCTTCGCAATGCCAGCCGTTGCGGCCGAAGGTGTCTTCAACAGAGAGGATTTGGAGCGAAGGAGGACGCACGGAAAGTTGAGAGAGGTGAGAGTTGAGAGAAAGAGGTCTTACCGGGTGACGCGGCCTTGAAGGGCTTTGAGCAGGAGTTCGCGGCGATCGGCGGGGATGGGCCGCAGCGACAGATGGACGCCGGCGGTTTTCTCCCGGTTAAAGTGCAAGGTCAACTGGCGGTGTGCCGGATCGGTTTCGACTGCGGCGATTTCCTGCCAGGAAACCAGCCGCATGCCGTCCGCCGGGCGGAAAAACGGGAAAATCTCCACCCCGAGCGGTGTGAGGATCAAGTATGCGCGCTTCGTGCAACGCAGGGCGAGGCGGGTGAAGCCGAAGGCGATCGCCAATGGCAGCAAGGCCCAGGCTGCGTGCGGCAAATCCGGATCGATGTGCCGGTAAAACGATACGCCGCCCAAGGTGAGCGCGGCGGCAGCGGCGACGGCAGTGGCGAGCCAGAATCCCACGGCTTGCCCGGCGCGGGTGAAGCGCAATTCCTGATGAGGTTGGGCAACCGGCATGGCGGGCGGACTTTTCAGCGGTCGCCCGCGACGGGGAAGCGGGAAAACTTTTTTTCGAAAAATTCGCCTTTTTACGGGAATATTTCCCCTTCCCGGTGTTTCTCAATGGTGACTTCCGCAAGGGAAGTCGCCTTCAACACTTCCGAACACTTATGAAACTGATTCTTTCCGCCCTCTCCGTGGCCTTCCTCAGCGGCTCCCTCGCCTTCGCCGAAGGTGATTGCTGCAAAGGCAAAAAGGACTGCGACAAGACCCAGAAAGACGAATCGACCCTCGTTCCGTGCGACAAGCACCAGAAGGACGGCGACGACACCAAGAAGAACGAAGCCCAGCTCGCCGGTGCCGATTGCGGCAAGTGCAAGAAGGACGGCGACGACACCAAAAAGGAGGAAGCTCAGCTTTCCTAAGCTTCCTCTTTTCGATTTTCAAAAAGCCGCTGGTGAAAAACCGGCGGCTTTTTTGTGTCTGCAAAGAAAAAATCCCCCGCCAGCGCGTGGCTGGCGAGGGATTGGTGAAACGAAGGGAATCGTTTAGGAGCGGAAGGTCCACTCCGGCAGGCGCACGATCTCGCCGCCCTTGAGCGCGGATTCGTGGGAAAGGATGCCGGTGCAGGTGATGTTCGCGCTCTCGACGGCGTTCGGATACGCATCCTTGCCGGTGACGAGCATGTTGACGAACTGATGCACGAGGTGGGGGTGGGAACCGCCGTGGCCCGCGCCCTGCGTGAAGGAAAGGTGTTCCTCACCGGTGTCGCCACCGTAAACGCCGCCGGTGGTGAAGAGCTGGATTTCTTCCGGCAAACGGCTGGCGAAGTCCGGAGTTTCGACCTTCGACGGAATCTCCGGCTCAGGCAGCTTGGCAGTGTGGACGACGAGACCGTCGTGCTCGATGAGCGGCCATTCGACCGACTTCTTGGAGCCGTAAACTTCGATCGACTCGCGGTATTGGCGGGCGACGTCGAAGAGCGAGCGGTAGATCTGGGCGGAAACGTCGCTGTCCTTGAACTTCACGTGGGTGGTTTCCACCGCGAACGGCGAACCGTAGCAGGAGTGCATTTCCTCGCGGATCGTGCCGGAGCCGAAGCAGGAAACGTATTCCGCTTCCGAGTGCATCAGGCCGAGAGCCGGTCCGACGCAATGGGTCGCGTAGTACATCGGCGGGAGACCCGGCCAGTAGCCCGGCCAGCCGTCCATGTCCTGCTGGTGGGACGCCTTAATGTACTGGATCTTGCCGAGCTCGCCCTTGTCGTAGAGGTCCTTCATGAAGAGGAACTCACGCGCGTAGAGCACGGTTTCCATCATCATGTACTTCAGGCCGGTTTCCTTGATGAGATCGACGATCGTTTTGCAGTCCTCAACGCTGGTGGCCATCGGCACGGTGCAAGCGACGTGCTTGCCGGCTTTGAGGGCCTTGATCGTTTGCTCCGCGTGGTCCGGGATCGGCGAGTTGATGTGCACCGCGTGGACGTCCGGATCGGCGAGGAGGTCGTCGTAGGACGTGTAGCGCTTTTCGATGCCGTACTTGTCGCCGACTTCATCCAGCTTGGACTGGGTCCGCTGGCAGATGGCGTACATGTTGGCGTTCGGATGACGCTGGTAGATCGGAATGAACTCAGCTCCGAAGCCGAGGCCGACGATGGCGATGTTTACTTGGCTCATGGTTAGGTGAAAGAGTGGGGATTACTGGGCGAAGAGATTTTGCAGGAACGCGAGGCCGCGGGAGGCGAATTCGTCCTGATCCTTGGTGAAGCGTTTCCAGATGCAGACCGCGCCCGCGAGGTCGCGGTTATCGGGCGTGAACGATTCGATGATGATCGAGCCGTTGTAGCCGATGTCGCGCAGGCCATCGCGGAAGTCGGCCCAAGGCGTCAGGCCGGTGCCGGTCACGCCGCGGTGGTTTTCGCTGACTTGGACGTGGATCAAATCTTTGCCGGCGTGGCGAATGGCATCGCCGAGGTTCGATTCCTCGATCGTCATGTGGAAAGTGTCGATCATCACCTTCGCGGCCGGATGGTCGATGTCGCGGACCATTTGCACGGCTTGGGCGGTGTTGTTGACGAGGTCGGTTTCGAAACGGTTGATCGGTTCGATGGCGATCGCGAGGCCACGATTGCCGGCTTCCTGGGAAACGGTGCGGAGTTCGGAAACGGCGAGATCCCATTCGCGTTGGCGCTCACTTTCAGGGAGTTGGCGGGCTTTACCGACGCGGGAATACATCGGTCCGGCGACAAAACCGGCGTCGAGCGCCTCGGCCAAGTCCATCAGTTGGGAAAGGTAGGAGCGGGTGCTGGCGCGAACCGCCGGATCGGCGTCGGTCAGGTCGCGGCCGGGACCGAAGGCACCGCACAGGTGCACCTTCAGGCCGGTGGCGGCGATCACCGGGGCGAGAGCCTTGGCGTCGACCAAAGCGGGGTCTTCGATCGGCAATTCGATCGCGCCAAAGCCGAGCGCGGCGATTTTTTCGATCAGGGCGGTTTTCGTGGAGTCGAAAGGCGAGGTCCACAACCAGGTGCTGGCGCCAAAGGTCGGTTGCATGGAAAAGGTCGCCGACACTACCACCTCCCCGCTAGGCGGCTTGTAGAATCCCGTCCGGCGCGTGTAGGATTGCGACTTTGGAGGGGAAGTTGCCAAGGGCTGCGGCCTAAGCCAACCTGTTCGGACGAATGGACGGTTTCTCTAGGTCGAATCTGCCGCCTTGCCCCTATTTGCCGGACGTGAAGGGGATGCGTTACGCGGCTGCCTCGTTGGGAGAGTTTCGCCACGGCGCACGCGGCGAGGCTTTCTTTGAGCATGCATTGCGCTGTGCTCAATCGCGCTGGCTGGACGGCCTGCCCGCGCAAGCGTTGCTGATGTTGAACCGGGCGATGGGGGCGAAACTTCCGCCGGGCTCAGTCGCTGGGCCGATACCGTATCAAGCGGTCGGCTGGATTTTACGTCACGGCGAAGCGGTGGGATTTTTGGGCAATCCCCGGCGTCATTTTCAACACCTCGCCACCCGGATGAGCGGCGGCGAAACCGAACGACGGATCGCCCGAGCTTGGGCCTGCTGGGAACTGGCACGCCGGGTCAATCCCGCTTGGGAAGCGGACGAGCGGCAGATCGCGAGCGAAGGAATCGTCGAGCCTTCCTTGGCAGAGGTAACGGCTGATTTGGAGCGCCACGGTTTGCCCGGCGAACTCGACGAGTGGCGGCGGGCAATGGAAGAAGTTTAGGAATCCTTCCTCAAAGCAACCGCAGCCCATCGCGGTCGATGCGGATTTTGCGTTGTTTGAAAAGGGCGCCGCAGGCCTGCTTGAAGGCGCGTTTGCTGGCACCGAGCGCGGCTTGGATTTCCGCCGGGGGCGTGTCGTCGCCGACCGGCCAGAAACCACCACGGGTTTCGATTTCCTTGAGGATTTTGCTTTCGAGCGAGATGACGCTTTTTCGACCCGGAGCTTGGAGGCTGAGGTCGAGTTTGCCGTCGGGCCGGACTTGGGTGACGAAGCCGCGGGTGCGTTCGCCCGCGCGCAGACGGCGGAAGACCTGATTCGCGAAGATCAGGCCGGTGTGGCGACCGTTGACGATCGCTTTGTAGCCCAACTCGGTTTTGCCGTAGAGGAGCAGCTCCACTTCGTCGCCTTCGCGGTACGGCGCGGGCGTTTGGTCGAGGTGGCGATTGAGCCGGCGGGTGGCGACGATTCGACCGGTTTCTTCGTCGAGGAAGCAGTAGACGACATAGGATTTGCCGATTTCGAGCGGCTCTTTTTGCTCGCGGAACGGCACGAGCAGATCTTTCGGCAACCCCCAATCGAGGAACGCCCCGACCGGAGTGACAGCCAAGACTTCGAGGTAAGCGAATTGCCCCGGCTTGATCTTCGGCTCTTTCAGCGTGGCGACGAGGCGGTCTTCGGAATCGCGGTAAACGAAAGCATCGACGGTTTCGCCGAGCGCCCATTTCGGCGGCATTTCCCGGCGCGGCAGCAGGATTTCGCCCAAATCGCCGCCATCCAGGAAAACGCCGAACGGTTGCTCCCGTAAAATTCGCAGGTCCGCCCGCTCGCCGATCATTGCCATGCGCGGAGTGTCCGCCAACCCGCCGCCGCCGTCGAACCGGAAAAGCGGCATCCGCATTCACGCGGCGTTTTGACAACGAGTTAGCGGAGTGTGGCTGATGTGAGCCGCCTTCTTGAACGCGGCAGAGATGGTCACTGGGTTGCCTGGTTCGGTTTGTTTTGTGTCTCGGAATGGCTCTCGGAAATCACCTTCTTCAGTGCCGCCGGGGCTCGCTCATGAAGCTCTGGGACAACCTCACTCGAAGATGCCTTGAATCCGTTCGGTGCAGTGGTCCGCTCGTAAAGCATCAAGCCTCCCTTGCCGTCGTATATCCAAAGTTCATTGGGAGGGCGAAACTCAGCCGCCCATCGGTTAGGTACGACCGGCATACTCGATCCTTTGCCAATTCCCGCCGTGGCAAGCTTCCCCTTCTCGCGGAATGTAATCCTCGGAGCCAATGCGCCCTCCGTGACTCTCTCCAATTCAATGCGAACGGAGTATCCGTCACCAGAGAGCTCATGGCTTCCGAAGTTTCGCAACAAACCCTCTTTGGCATGCAAAAGCGGTGCCAGAAGAAGTAGGCCAAATGAAACTAGTGTGCGGTTCATATTATTTTGCTGAACGTTTCAGGTGCGGCACGGCGGATTCGTGCGCTCAGAGCAAAGCGTAAAGACGAAGGCCTGTAAGCGCTATAATCTATCGCGCATTCGACTGAGACCGCGCTACTTTTTCCCGCGGCGTCCTTTCGGATATTTCACCGGCGTTTTCGCTGCGGGCATTTCCGGCATGCGGCCTTCTTTCAGCGCGACGATTTGGTCGCGGATATGGGCGGCGCGTTCGAACTCAAGGCGTGCGGCCGCCTCGCGCATTTCACCTTCGAGTTCGGCGATGACGCGAACCTTGTCATAGGTCGCTTCGTCTTCCGCGACGATCGACGCGTTGAGATGGTCGGCTTCCTCGCGTTCGCGCGAGTGGACCTGAAGGCTTTCCTGCACCGCGCGCTTCACGCTTTGCGGCGTGATGCCGTGGTCTTCGTTATGCTCCTGCTGACGGGTGCGACGGTATTCGGAAATATCGAGCAGGCGTTGGATCGAATCGGTGACATTGTCGCAGAATAGAACGCATTCACCGTTCACGTGACGGGCGGCGCGGCCGGCCGTTTGGATGAGGCTGGTTTCGTTGCGCAGGAAGCCTTCTTTGTCGGCGTCGAGAATGCAGACGAGCGAGACTTCGGGTAAATCGAGGCCTTCGCGCAGCAGGTTGATGCCGACCAGGATGTCGAAGGTCGCGGCGCGGAGTTGTCGCAAAATTTCCACGCGTTCGACCGCGTCGATATCGGCGTGGAGGTAGCGGACCTTGAGCCCGGTGCCTTGGAGGTATTCGGATAAATCTTCCGCGGTCTTTTTGGTCAGCGTCGTGACGAGCACCCGTTCGCCCCGTTCCACGCGTTGGCGGCAGAGTTCGATCGTTTCGTCGATTTGCCCGCGCAACGGACGCAATTTGATCACCGGATCCAGCAGGCCGGTCGGGCGAATGATTTGCTCGACCACCAAGGCCCGGCCGCGCTTGGTGGGATCGAAGGCTTCCACCGGTTCCGAGTTGCCGCTGGGAACGATGTTGAGCTTGGAAAGGTCGATGAGTTTCCGTCCACGTTCGTCGCGGGTTTTCACCGGGATGAAGCGCTTGTTCTCGGGACGCGAGTTGATGACTTCGAACGGTCCGGGCGTCGCCGAAACGTAGACGCGCTGGCCGGTCATGTGCATGAACTCGTCGAACTTCAGCGGGCGGTTATCGAGTGCGCTGGGCAAACGAAAGCCGTGATCGACGAGCACCGTTTTGCGACTTTTGTCGCCTTCATACATCCCGCCGATCTGGGGGATGGTGGCGTGGCTTTCGTCGACGAGCAGAAGGAAATCGCGCGGGAAGAAATCGAGCAACGTGTGCGGTCGCGCGCCTGGTTCACGGCCGGTGAGGTGGCGCGAGTAGTTCTCGATCCCTTGGCAGAATCCCATTTCCTGCATCATTTCGAGATCGTATTCGGTACGCATGCGCAGCCGCTGGGCTTCGAGAAGTTTTCCTTCGCTCTCGAACTTCGCGATTTGCTGATCGAGTTCCTTGCGAATCTCGACCACCGCCTTCTTCAGCTTGTCGCTGGACGTGACGAACTGTTTGGCCGGAAAAAACGTATACTTGTCGACCCGCTCCATCGTCGTGCCGGTCAGCGAGTCGATGGTGGAAATGCGATCGATTTCATCGCCGAAGAATTCGACGCGAATCGCGGTGTCATCGAGGAACGCGGGATGGATTTCCACCACGTCGCCACGCACGCGGAATTTCCCGCGACCGAAGGCGATGTCATTGCGCTCGAATAACATCGCGACGAGCGACGCGAGCAAGTCGTCGCGCCGCAATTCCTGCCCGACCCACACCGGCAGCATCATGCCTTCGTAGTCTTCGGGCGATCCCAAGCCGTAGATGCAGGAAACGGAGGCGACCACGATCGTGTCCGGTCGCGTCAGCAACGAACCCATCGACGACAGGCGCAGTCGTTCGATCTCGTCGTTGATCGACGAATCTTTCTCGATGTAGGTGTCGGTGCGCGGGATGTAGGCTTCCGGCTGGTAGTAGTCGAAGTAGCTGACGAAGTATTCGACCGCGTTGTGGGGGAAGAAGTTTTTGAACTCCGAGTAGAGCTGTGCCGCCAGCGTCTTATTGTGGCTCATGATGAGCGTCGGCTTGCCGGTGCGGGCGATCAAGTTCGCCATCGTGAACGTCTTGCCCGATCCCGTGACGCCAAGGAGCGTTTGGTGGGCGTTGCCGGCGTTGATCGATTTCACCAGCTTTTCGATCGCCTGCCCCTGGTCGCCCCGGGGTTCGTAGTCGCTGACGAGTTGGAAAGGCACGTGCTTCTGTAAGGGCGGAAGTGAACGCCCGCAAGAGGCGCTCACTCGGGATAAATCCGGAGGAATTTTTCCAACTCAGGACCGGGGTGGCAGAGGATTACATCGAACGGCTGGAGTTCACCATTCGTAAGATAGCAGTTTCGGCCGACCGCATCGATGGCGATGACTTGGAAGGCGTAGTTGTAAAAAACCAAGTGGCCCGAGGGGTCCGTCAATCGCGTCCAGCCCGCTTCGCGGAAGAAGCGTTCGATATCGCGCGGGTGGGCGGGGGCGCCATGGTATTGCGGCTGGGTGACGCCGAACGAAAGGGAGCCATCCGGCCATTCGACCAACGAGGCGAGCTGGACGTCGTCGCCGAATACTTCGTTGCTCAGCGACCAACGCTCCAGATATTCCAAGGGCGTGGCCGGCACGAATTCGATCGCTTGGCGAATTCCTGGTTCACCACGGAGGTTTGGAATTGGATGCGATAGCACGGCGGGTGTGCGACCGAAAACCGGGGGAACCGTGGTTTTGTGGTAGCGACCGTCTTCAGGCGAAAAATCGACAAAATGCTCGCTGCCGATCCACAGACTGGGCTCCTCAACCTGAAGCTCTGCCCACGTAAACGGCGCGATTTTCAGGATCCCGAGCTCGTTAGCCAGAGAACGCGCTCGCTCGGCTTCGATTTGGATGCGGCTGGCCCGGTCAAGCCCATCGCATTCGCCGTCGTGCGCGCAGCGGTCGCGTAATCGCTTGAGGAAGGTTTCAAGCGAATCGGGCGAACCACCGAAGCCGCTGCCTTCTCTTCCCGAAGGGAAGGGTCTGGCAGATTCTGGGGCGTTTTTTTTTCCCGGCTCACGTGGACCACAGCATAGTCCGATGTGACGTGACGTCAACGTCGCGGGCGGAGCTCGCCAAGCGGCCGTTCGCCCGGCAGGGTGTTGCATGGCTTTCACGTTGCATCCGCGGCTGGCGAACGGGACCTTCGACCTCGGGCGAATCGGCATTTCCCGTTTGCTGCTGAAAAACAACGCGCTTTTCCCCTGGTTCCTGCTCGTGCCGGAGGTGGAGGAGGGCGTCGAGGATTTGCATCAGCTCGATGAAGCTCAATACGCCGATGTGACCGCGGCGATTCGCCGGGTGTCGCAATTCATCGCCGACCATTTCCAGCCGGAGAAATTGAATGTCGCAAGCATCGGCAACCAGGTCCGCCAGATGCACGTTCATTTGGTCGGCCGTTCGCCGGAAGACTCCGCCTGGCCGGGCACGGTATGGGCGTTCGAGGGGAAAGACGCCTACACGGCCGAGCAAGTGGAGGCGATCCGCTCGGCCGTCGCAGAGGCGCTTGAAGGCTAGAGATTGTCGGCGACTTCAGACTTCGCGCAACTCCGCGATCGCCGCGGCCATGTCGGGCGCGCCAAACGACGACGAGCCGGCGACCAGCACGTTCGCTCCGGCACGGGCGCAAAGCGCGGCGGTATCGGCGCGGATGCCGCCGTCCACTTCGATGTGGAACGACAGGCCGAGCTCGGCGCGGAGTTTCGCGGCGGCTTCGATTTTCGGCAGCACTTCCTCCATGAACGGCTGTCCGCCGAAGCCGGGCACGACCGTCATGCAGAGCAAGAGGTCGATGTGGCGCAAAAACGGCTCGGCGGCTTCGATCGGCGTCGCGGGGTTGATCGCCAGACCGGCGAGACAGCCGGCTTCGCGGATGCGGATCAGCGTTTGCTCGACGTCGTGCGGCGCTTCCACATGCACCGTGATTAGATCCGCGCCCGCCGCGATGAAGCGCGGGAGGAAATGGTCCGGCCGGGAAATCATCAGGTGGACGTCGAGGAAGATATCGTTCGACTGATGGATCGCTTCGACCATCGCCGGGCCGAACGAAATGTTGTCGACGAAATGGCCGTCCATCACGTCGAGATGGAGCCAGTCGGCGCCGGAGTTGATGGCGCGGGTCGTTTCCTCGCACACGCGGGAAAAGTCGGCAGCAAGCAGGGAAGGGGCGATCACCCGGTCACGGAAAGTCTTCGGAATCACGCGGCCGAGAAAAGCGGCCCGACCCGGGAATGGCCACGGATTTTTTCTCATGCGCCCATGAACGCGGGCGATGCCGCGAGGTGCCGCTTGGAATCGTGGTCGCGGCGGGCTAGGGATGCGGCGTGGACGACAGCCCGATCATCGACATGCAGAGCGACTCCTTTTTCATGGGGCAGGCTTTGCGGGAAGCGCGCAAAGCCTATGCGGCGACCGAAGTGCCGATCGGCGCGGTTGTGGTCCACGAAGGCCGGGTGATCGCCCGGGCTTGGAACCAGGTCGAAACGCTCAAAGATGCGACCGCCCACGCGGAAATGCTCGCCCTGACCGCGGCGCAACAAGCGCTTGGCGATTGGCGGCTGGAAAAGTGCACGCTCTTCGTGACGAAGGAGCCTTGCCCGATGTGCGCCGGGGCGATCGTCCATTGCCGGCCGGAGCGGGTCGTGTTCGGTTGCCCCGATCCGAAAGGCGGCGCGGCGGGCGGCTGGATCAATCTGCTCGACGCCAATCCGCCGCTCAATCACCGCTGCGACGTCACCGCCGGAGTGCTGGGCGAAGAATCCCTTGCTCTGATCCAGGGTTTTTTCCGCGAAGCGCGGGAGAAAAAGAAGGCGGAGCGGTTGCTGCGGGGGGAGACGGAAGACCGGTAGGGCGTGGCAGGCATCACAAGTTGCAAACTTGTGCTACTTTCGCCTAAATCCGGGCTGTGGCAGCGAAGGCGAAAGCGATTCCCAACGACGGCAATATTTTCGTCGTGGCCGGCACCGATGAGGGGCTGGTGAAGGAGCGCGCCCTCGCGCTTTACCGCGACCTGACCGGCGGGGTGGACGACGGTTTCACCCACGAAACGATCGAAGGCGTCGCCGATAACTCGGACAAGGCCTACGATCTCTGCGGCTCGACGATTCAAGCGCTGCAAACTTTGCCGATGTTCGGCGGCGACAAGGTGGTCTGGCTGCGCAACGCGAGTTTCCTCGCCGATGACGTCACCGGTCGCTCCGAGCGCACGCTTTCGGGTGTCGAGGCGCTGCGGGCGGTGTTGGAGGCCGGTTTGGGCGGAGGCGTGAAATTCCTCCTCACCGCCACGGGCATCGACAAGCGCCGGGCGTTCTGGAAATTCCTCGAAAAAGCCGCCACCGTCGAAGTTCACGACCGCATCGATACTTCGCGGGAAGGCTGGCAGGATCAGGTCGCCCGTCTGGTGAGTGGCCGCGCCAGTGATCTCGGCCTGAAGTTTTCGCCCGCAGCGATGGAACTCTTCGTTCTCTTGGCGGGCGAGGCGACCCAGCAGATCGGCAACGAGTTGGAAAAGCTCGACCTCTATCTCGGCGAACGTCGCGAGGTGACCGAGGGCGACGTTTGGACAATGGTGCCGCTCAGTCGCGCCGGCATCGTGTTCGAAATCGGCAACGCCCTGCAAAAAGGCGACGCCGGACGGGCGATCAGCCTGATCGATCAGCAGCTCGAGCAAGGCGACAGCGCGATCGCGATCATTCGGGCGTCGATCATCCCGACGGTGCGCAACCTCTTCATGGCCAAGGTCGTGGCCGAAACGCTGAAAGTGCCGACCGGCAACTATCAGGCGTTCGCTGGTGGGCTCGACAAATTGCCCGAAGCGGATCGCGCCTGGTTGCCGCAGAAGAAAACCGGTGGCGTAAACGTTTACCCGATCTTTCTCGCGTTGCGCGGAGCGGCTGCGTTTTCGCTCGATGGCCTGCGCTCGGCAATGGAAGCGACCTTGAAAGCCGACCAAGCCTTGGTCACGACCGGCTTGGATCACCGGTTGGTGCTGCACCGTTTGGTCGCGGAACTCACAGCTGCCCGACCGGCCCGGAAGAATTGAGTGGCCGGTGGCGGTGGCGGTGGCCAGTGGACAGGGGCCAGAAAAGAGAAGAGTTCCGAGGCGTGTGCACGGAACTCTTTCCATCAACTATCAACGCTCAACCATCAACTCCTCATCGCTCCGCGATGGGAGCGACTTCCTTCAGCTCGCTCGGGCCGGTGTAAAGCGTGAGCGGGCGATAGAGGCGGTTGTCGCGGAGCTGCTCGAGCACCTGCGCGGTCCAGCCGGCGGCGCGGGCGATCGCGAAAATCGGCGTGAACAGGTCGGTCGGAATGCCGAGCGAGTAGTAAACCGTCGCCGAGTAGAAATCGACGTTGGCGTTCAGGTTCTTGCGCTCGCGCATGATCGTAGCGATGCGCTCGGACATCTGGATCCACTTGGGTTCGCCGAGTTCTTCGGTGAGCTGGATCGCGAGCTTGCGAAGGTGCGGGGCGCGCGGATCAAGCACCTTGTAAACGCGGTGACCGATGCCCATGATCTTTTCCTTCCGCGCGATCTTGCCTTCGACGTAGGCGTCGACTTGGTCGAGTTCGCCGATCTCCTGCAGCATGTGGATCACGCCTTCGTTGGCGCCGCCGTGAAGCGGGCCCTTGAGCGTGCCGATCGCCGAGGTGATCGCCGAATACATGTCGGAGAGCGTGGCGACGGTGACGCGCGCGGAGAACGTTGAGGCGTTCATGCCGTGGTCGGCGTGCAGCGTGTAGGCGACGTCGAGCGTTTTCGTCGCGTGCTCGGTCGGCGCTTCGCCGTTGATCAGGTAGAGGAAATGGGCGGCTTCCGAGAGGTCCTCGCGGATCGGCGGCAACTCAAGACCTTGGCGGAAGCGATGGAACGCGGCGACGATCACTGGCGTTTTGGCGACGATCGAAAGCGCGATTTCCGCGTCCTTTTCGAGGTTCGGTTCGCCGATCGCAGCACGCTTGTCGTAGAGGCCAAGCATCGAAACGGCGGTACGAAGCACATCCATCGGCGAAGCGTCCTTCGGCGCGGCTTTGAGGAAATCGATCACACCGCCCGGCAGTTCGCGGTCGCCGCGCAGGCGTTTTTGCAGCGTTTCGAGTTCGCCTTGGTTCGGCAAATGCCCGCGGTGAAGGAGGAAGGTGACTTCTTCGAACGTGCAATTTTCCACCAGCGTATCGATCGCATAGCCGAGATAGCTCAGGCGACCTTCGGCCCCTTCCACGTTGCTGAGGGCGGATTCGTTGGCGATGACGCCTTCAAGGCCTTTGGCGTAAGTGGTCATGGAAGTCGATTCGGGGAAATGTTCGTAGAAGCGCCCGGAACAAAGCGATTCCAACGCTTTGGCGCAAGGGAGAAAGCTCCGTGAAAGTCATGCGAAGTCGGTATGAATCGCGCTGGCGGCGGGCGGGCGTCCATTTATAGCATCCGCCGTGCCCGGCTCTCTGACTCTCGTTCTGGAAACTTCCGCTCCCAAGGCTTCGCTTGTGCTGGCGGGGCCTGATGGCGTGCGCGCCGAGCGGGAATTTTCCAGCGACCGCAGTCATAATGCGATGCTTTTCGGCCCGTTAGGCGAAGTGATGAAGGACATCTCGCTCGACGAAATCGGCTGGATCGTGGTCGGCAGCGGCCCGGGTAGCTATAGCGGCACGCGCGTCGGGATCGCCGCGGCGCAAGGCGTTGCCCTCGCGGCCGGTTGCCCGGTCGTCGCCGTGCCGTCGATCGTGGCCGCTCCTTCGGCGGAAAATGGCGCGATTTGCCGGGTGGTGGGCGATGCCCGGCGTGGCAGCTTTTGGATTTCCCGGGTCAAAAACAGCGGAGTCGCAATCGCGCCCGAGCTGACCGATGAAGACGGATTGCGCCGGTTTTTAGCCGAAGCCGGGGATGAGCCGGTGGTGACGTTCGAGGCGGGAGCGAGAAACGGATTTCCCGCCGACCTTGCCATCGCCCGGGAAACGCCCTCCGCCCGATTGTTGTGGGAGGCGTGGCGAAAGGCCGATGCCGCCGAACGCGAACGGTGGGCGTCGGAAGCGCCCCAGCCGCTCTATCTTCGCCCGCCTCACATCACGGAGGCGAAGAAGAAATTCTAAGCTTTTCGCCGCCAGACGGTAAGAAGCGAGAAGGTGAGCTGGAACTTCCGAGCGGTTTCCCGAATCAGGAAGGGTTCGTCGCAGGAGGAAACGAGGTCAAAATGCGGCCCGAGCTGGTGCTGAAGCCAGTCGAAGGTTCCGCCCGGCGGCCAGTTTTCCGGCGGGGTGAATTCCGCCAGCCAGGTGCAAGGCGTGGCGAGAACCAGTTCACCGCCGGGGCGAACCAGCGCGGGCAAACGGTCGAGCAGACGCTGCGGCTCGGGCAAACGGCAGAGGAGATTGGCGGCGTGGACACGATCAAACGATCCGAGGTCGTCACGTAACGCCATCGCGTCGCCGGTTTCGAAACGAACGCGGGCGGGATCAAGGTCGGCTGGAGCACGGGCGATCAGTTCGGTCGAAACGTGGCCTTCTTCCAAGCGCCGGTAGGGGATCGTTTCGCCTCGGCGCAACGATTCCGCCGCTTGGATGAAGCTTTGCGAAAAATCGATGCCGGTGACTTCCCGGCAATGTCGCGCCATTTCGAAACTCGAGCGCCCGACCGCGCACCCGAGGTCGAGACCGCGAGCAACTTCGCCCGGAGAGAAACGGCCGACCGTCCGGGCCGGAAACCCAAGCGCCGGAGAGAACGCCTCAACGTTTCGCCCGCCGAGGATCTCGTCCGCGTCGCCGTAATGAAACAGCAGGTATTCGGCGAGCAGCCGGTCGCTTTCGTAGGGATTGGCCATAAGGAGGACCTGAAAGAAGACGGGACAGGAATGTCCCTGCTCCCTGTCAGCGAGCGGCGAGGGCGTCCATGAGGTAGCGCGACGGGCGGAAGTTCTCGATCAGCACTTCGCGTTGTTCGCCCCGGATCATGCGAACCTGCAAGATGTTGAAATTTGGCGTCTTGTGCGGGGCGAAAAGAATGTCGTCGTGGGTCGAGTTCTCGTGCTTCTTGAACATTTCCGGCACGATGTCGCCGCCGAGATGGTCATCGCGACCGGTGGCGAGGTGGCAGGTGCCGAGTACTTTTTCGTCCTGAATGTCCGCGCCGGAAACGGGCAGCACCTGCGTGCCGAAGCCGAGTTCGCCCAGGGTGCCGGTCATCGGGTCATCGGCGAGGCGGGCGTTGTGCGCATCGATGGTCGCCTGATTGCCCTCGATGAGGGTGGAGCGGATGATGCAGCGATCGACCACGTCGAGCAGGCCAAGCGTGCCGTCTTCATACTTCAGCGGAAATTGGCCGCGGGCGTCGACGGGGACGAAATAGACTTCACCCGCCGGGAGGTTGGCGATGTCGGGCGTGAGGCCTTGGCAAAGACCATGCGACTTTTGCGCTTCCTGACCGTTCAGGCCGAGCCAGGCGGTGAGCACACGGCCGTCTTCGAGGGCGAAATCGATTTCGATCGCATCGGCCTTCGTCAGGGCGAGGCGGAGTTTTTCCGCGTCGGCGGAAACTTCGTGGTAATCGACGGCCAAGCCCGAGCGCAGGATTACGTCGTTCAGGCCGTGCAAGGTCGCGCCGCGGAACCCGAATTGCTTCGCCTTCGCCGTCAGCGGCGCGGTGGCGGAGAAGATCGAGATGCAGAGGATCAGATCGTAGTTCGGATAAATGTCGCGATCGAGCGAGAGGTGTTTTCCTTCCACGTCCCACACGTCGTCGGCTAGATCGAGGTTTGAACCGTGGGTGGATTTGTAGGCGAACATCTCGCCGCCGGTCATGCCGAGCGCTTCCAGTCCGCCGTTTTGGAGGCCCTGATAGAAAACTTCGTGAGCCTTCTTTTGAACCGGGAAGCCGTCCTGTTGGAGAAAGGCGAAGTCCTTGATCAGCGCCGCGGGTTCTTCGAACTCCGTCAAAATGCAAACTCGGCAACCTTCGGTCGGCTTGAACACGGTGCCGAGCAACCGGACCAAGTCGAAGGGAGGAAACTGGCGGTTTTCCGGGTGCAGCAGGATTTCCTCGCGGAGGTAATCGGGAAGCGAAGCGGTCGACATGTCCTGACGGTAAAAGCGGCGTCGCAAGGTGCAAGGCCGGACATGGAAGCTGCTGACGGCGTGGGTCTTAAGCCTCGCCGCTTTCTTCGAAGCCGAGACCTTTCTCGCGCATTTCCTCCAGAACTGCGGCCATGTCGGGCAACGCGTCCCAGACATCTTGGACCACGAAGACCGGCGCGCCGCAGCGCACGGCCAGCGCCAAGCAATCGCTCGGACGGGCGTCGAGTTCGACGATCTTCCGCTCCATGATTTCGTTCTGCGCCTCGAAAATCAGTCGCGCGTAGTAGATGTCCTCCTCGACCGAAACGATCACCACGCGTTTCACTTCCGCGCCGAGCGATTCGAGCGCGAGCAGGAACAAGTCGTGCGTCATCGGCCGCGGTGGCGTTTGCCCGGCCATTGAGGCGTTGATCGAGGCGCCGACGGCCGGATCGATGTAGAAGACGATCGCCTTCGCTCCATCGCCAAGGAAAACCGCGCAACCGGCTTGGGTCGGCAGCAGGGCGACGGGTTCGACGCGGACGAGAGAGGCCATGGCGGGAGTTTAAATCACCTGCCGAGGTATTCCCGCGAAATCCTCACGTATTTTTTCGCCCAGGTTTTCACGTTGCGTTGTTCGTCCAAGGAAAGCGTTCGGATGATCTTGGCGGGCGAACCAACGACCAGTGAACCGGGTGGGATGATGGTGCCGCCGGTCACGAGTGCACCTGCGCCGATGATCGAGCGGGCGCCGATGACCGCGCCGTCGAGAATGATCGCGCCCATGCCGATGAGCGTTTCATCCTCGACCGTGCAGGCGTGGAGAATCGCGGAGTGCCCGACCGTCACCAGCTCGCCAACCTGACAGCCGTAGTCGTCGGCCAGATGAATCACCGCGTTGTCCTGAATGTTGGAACGCGGGCCGATGGTGATCGAATTGATATCGCCCCGCAACGTGGCGTGATACCAGACGCTCGATTCTTCACCGAGAGAGACCCGGCCGATCACATCGGCGCTCGCGGCGACATAGGCGCTGGCGTGAATGTCCGGAAAAATACCGCGATAGGATTCGAGGGCCATGGGTAGAAAGGGAAAATGCTCTCGCAACGCTCCGCTGACCAGTCCGGATCGTAAGTGAAATCCAGCCCTTGCGGGCGTGCCGGATGCATGGGATCAGTGCGGATGTGAGGGCGCGTCGCGGCCAGACCCCGCTTGACGGAGTCGCGTGCCACGCCTAGTTGCGCGTTCGGTTTTTCCTGAACCATGCGTGAATTCCTGACCGTTCTTGGCTTTTTCATCTTCGCGGTAGCGTTTCGTTGCTCGCGGAGAGGTGGCGTGCGGAAAATAGGCGCGCTGTTGTTTCTCGCGACGAGCGGGTTGGCCGGCTGGTTTTTGACCGATCACTGGTGGGGCATCCTGGTCGGGGTGCTCGCGTGGTTTTTCCTGCCGTGGATCGAATTGCTCACCCGGATTCGCGGGATGCGCTTGCCGTTGGAAAACAAACTCAACCACCACGGGGTGCCGAATCAGTCGTTCTACCCTCATGCCGACGAAGCCGCCGCCGCGATGGAGGAGGAAGGCTTCGAGCATGTCACCGACTGCGGCTGGGATTGGGCGGGGATGAAACAGGTGTTCCGCTTGTTCTGGCACCCGGAAGAACGGGCGATCGCGGCGGTTTGCCTTTGCGAGCAATCGGACGTGGCCTTCGCGTTCGTATCGATCACGTCGTTCGACGAAACCGGGCGCACTTGGCGGACGACGAACTTTCCGTTTTCCTCCACCTTAAAATGCGCGCCGGGCGTTCGATGGAACCACGTGCCGTGTGAGCGGAATTGCTTTCATCACATCCTGCGGGATCATCGCGGGTTTCTCGGCAAGATGGGCGTGGGGATGGACGATCTGCGCATGCCCGATCCCGATGATCTGGAAGCCGACATCGAAAAGGAAATGAAGGATCAGGTGCAACGGAACCTCGACGACGGCATCATCGTGCTGACCGAAGACGGCCACTTTCGTTACTCCGCCCGCGGGTTGTTTTTCCTGTGGGGACAATTCGTGAAGGACATGCTGCGGCTTTGCTGAACCGCTGTATAGGGAGATTCTGCGCGTCGAATGGCCGGTGAGGCCCTGAGTGGTCAGTGGTCAGTGGTCAGTGGTCAGTGGTCAGTGGTCAGTGGTCAGTGGTCAGTGGTCAGTGGTCAGTGGTCAGTGGTCAGTGGTCAGTGGTCAGTGGTCAGTGGTCAGTGGTCAGTGGTCAGTGGTCAGTTGAAGAATTTCGTTCGCGATCGTTAGGGGCGTGTGAGTTCGTTCCGCTCTTTCTCGCCTCCAAAGCGCCGAAGCCAAAAGCGTTACCGATGTTCTGACCGCTCCTTCACTGTTCTTCTCTTCCCTAACCACTGTCCACCGGTCACTGGCCACTCAGACGCTCACCGGCCATTCGACGCGCAAAGCACCCGCTTCCGTTCGTGACAGGGTGAGACGTCGCATGGATGCTGGGCGGGTGAATTTCCTGACCATCGCGTCGTTGAAAACCCAGGCGGGCGAGCAAGCGCTAGCCGCTGTGGTGGATGCCGAATTGCAGTCGCGCAGCCAGCGACAAACGAAAACGGGCAAACCGTATCTCGTGCTCACCTTCGCCGATTCGACCGGCAGTTTCGCGCTCAACGCCTGGTCCGACGCGCCGTTGTTCGATGCCGCGAGCGGCTTGCCCGACGGTTCGGTCGTCCGGCTCGATGCCCAATGGACGCAAAATTCTTACGGACTCGACGCCCGCGACATCGCCTGGGAGCGCCTGACCGGGGAAGACTTGGAAGTTTTCTACGCGGGCGATTCGGCGACGGCTGAAAAGCAGCGGCGCGATTGGGACACGATCATCGGCTTAAGCGCGACGATTACGGACCCGAGATTGCATGCCTTGGTCGAACGGTTTCTCGCCGACTTCGGTCCGCGTTTTCGCCGGGCGGCGGCGGCTCGCCGGAATCACCACGCACGGCGCGGGGGATTGGTGGAGCACGTGGCGCAAATGATGCGTTCGGCCGACGCCGTTTGCAGCGCATACCCGTTGTTCAACCGCGACCTCTTGCTCACCGGTACCTTGCTTCACGACTGCGGCAAACTTTGGGAAAACCAGTATGGCGAACGCGGCTTTACACAGAACTATTCGCTCCACGGCGAAATGCTGGGTCACATTTCCCTTGGGATCGAACTGGTGAACAAGCTCTGGCGCGACGTTGCCGATTCGTCCGTCGCCCGCGACTGGCTGGCGTTGGAACCGGCGACCGAAAAGGTTCGCCTGCATCTGCTTCACCTCATCGCCAGCCACCACGGCGAATACCAGTTCGGTTCACCCGTCTTGCCGCGCACGCCGGAAGCGATCGCCTTGCACTACATCGACAATCTCGACGCGAAACTCGAAATGATGGCCGACGCCTACAACCGGGCGAACGTGTTGGCGGAAGGCATTTACGAAAAACAATTCCCGTTGCCCGCGAACCTCGTGGAACCGCTACCCGCTTTCGAAGCGCCCTTCGTTTCGCCCCCGGCGATCCCGGTGCGAGACGGGTTATTTTAACGCCGATGCTGCAATCCCGCGCCATCCTGATCCGCCTGACCAAGCTCACCGAGACGAGCCTGATCGTCACGTGGTTCACGCAGGATCACGGACTGGTGAAAACGATCGCTCGCGGCGCAAGGCGGCCGGGCAGTGTGTTTGCAGGGAAACTCGATTTGTTTTTCGGTGCGGACATTGTCTGGGCCGAAGCCAAGCGCGGCGAGTTGCACGGCTTGCGCGAGGTATCGGTCGAACAATGGCGGACCGGTTTGCGGAAAAGTTATACGGTCACCTTGCTGGCCGGATATTGCGGCCGTTTGCTTGAGCAGGCCGTTGAACCCGGGCACCCGGAGCCGGAACTCTATGATTTGCTGCGGCGGGCGCTCGACCATCTCGACTCGGCTGGAGCGAGCTTGCGGGCGCTGGCGCATTTCGAACGGGAGCTTGCCCGGTTGCTGGGAGTGGATTCCGGGCGACGTCAGCCGGAGTCGGCATTGCGCGATGCATTGGGGGATTTGCCCTTGATCCGACGGGAATTGGCGAGGCTCCTGGGCGAGCCCACGGATTTTCCCTAGTCAGGCCACCAGCCCGGTGGTAGCGAATCGTACTGCTGATGGACTCTTCTACCGCCACCCTGATCGGAATCCTTCGTGAACGCGTGAACACACTTCGTGCCGCGGGCGACTTGGAGGAAGCGCTTCATGCCGCCAACGCCGCGGTCGAACGGACGCAACAGACGTTGAACAGCGAGTACGATACGATCGACGCGTTCGTTTCGTCGCTCGAAATCCGCGCGGAAATTCTGCGGGAACTCGGTCATCTGGAACCGGCGCGCGACGATTACCGGCAGGCCATCGATCAGCTCGACGGCCGTCCGGACCGCCTCGATCAGCTTGGCCGGCTGTATGCGGCGCTGGGCGCCGTTTATGACGGCCTCGGGAGTCAGGAGCGCGCGGCGCAGATGTGGGAGAAGGCGATTCAGTGTTTCGAAAATCATCTGCCACCGCTTGAGTTGGACGTTGCCGCGATGGCCAACAACCTCGGTTTCCTCAAGAAATCCGCCGGTGATCTCGGTGCGGCGGAAGTTTATTTCCTCCGGGCTCTGGAAATTCTGCACGCTCACCTGGGAAACAAGCACGAGGAAACGGCCGCGGTTTCCAACAACCTCGGCGCGCTCTATCACGCTGCGGGTTTCACCGAACAGGCGCGCGAGATGCACATGATGGCGCTCGAAGCGCGCCGCGAACTTTTCGGCGAAACCCATCCGGATACGGCTCAATCGCATAACAATCTCGCGCTTGCCTTGCTCCAGACGGGCGACCGGGCCTGGGCGAAACGCCATTTCGAAAAAGCGCTGACGGCCTTCGAGGCGCTCGGCATTCAATACGCCGAAGACTTGGAAGCGGTAGCGACGAACTATTGCGCGTTCCTGCGCTCCGAAGGCGAAATGTATCTCGCCGATGTGATCGAAGGCCGCGTGCGTACGTTGCTGGGCCGCGAATGAGAGCTGGAAGATGACCAAAGCTCAACGCGCAGCGCACATTTCCCAACGCTTGAACGAGCTGTATCCGGAGACTCCGATTCCGCTCGATCACAAAGACGCCTACACGTTGCTCGTGGCGGTGCTGTTGTCCGCGCAATGTACCGACGTGCGGGTCAATCAAATCACGCCGGCTTTGTTTGCGCTCGCCGACAACCCGCACGACATGATGCGAGTGCCGGTCGAGGACATCCAGCGCATCATCCGGCCTTGCGGGCTGTCGCCCCGAAAGGCCGCTGCCATTTCCGAGCTATCGAAGATTCTGGTGGAGCAACACGGCGGAGAAGTGCCTGCCGATTTCACTGCCTTGGAGGCGTTGCCCGGCGTGGGGCACAAGACGGCTTCCGTGGTGATGGCGCAGGCGTTCGGGGTGCCCGCCTTTCCGGTCGACACCCATATTCACCGGCTCGCGACGCGTTGGAAGCTGACCTCGGGGAAAAATGTGGTCGAAACGGAACGCGACTTGAAGAAGCTCTTCCCCCGGGAGCGCTGGAACCGTCTGCACTTGCAGATCATTTTCTACGGACGCGAGCACTGCTCGGCGCGCGGCTGTGATGGCAAACGTGGCAAACGTTGTTTGCTTTGCCGGGAACTATTCGGCAAACCGGCTTGAACGCGTTTCGTCTGCCATGTCCGAACACCTCGAAGACGATTTCCTGGAATTTCAGAAGACCGAGAAAAGTGCGTCGCCCCGGACGTTGAAAAACTATCGGGATGCGCTTGCTGCGTATCGAGCCTGGCGGGGCGAATCGTTTCCGGGGTGGAGGAACGCGAGCGCGGACCATTTCCGGGATTACCTGTTCGATCTCATGAAGCAGGGGCTAAAGCGCTCCACCGTGCGTCTGCGTTTCGCGGCGTTGAGATCGTTCTACAAGTTCCTCGTGCTGCGCCGTGGCCTGCCAATGAGCCCGGTCGGGCAAGTCCAACTGCCTAAGCCAGAGCGTTCGCTGCCAGTCGTCCTTACGGTCGCGCAAATCGAAGAGTTGCTCGGGTTGCCCGCCACTCTGCCCGTTGCGAAACAAGCGCCAGTGTGGCTGCCCGCGCGCGATACGGCCATTCTCGAGCTGTTTTATTCCTGCGGCCTGCGGGTTTCCGAGCTATGCAGCTTGGATGTGTCCGACATCGATTTCATCGGCGAATCGGTGAAAGTGTTCGGCAAAGGTGCCAAGGAACGGCTGGTGCCGATTGGAGGGCCCGCGCTATCGGCTTTGCAGCGTTACCGCCAGATGGCCGGAGTGACCCAAGGGCCGTTGTTTCTCAGCAGCCGGAAAACGCGGATCACCCAACAGGCGATCGACCTGTTGCTGAAAAAGTATCTCACCCTCAGCTCGGTCCCGTTCAAGATCTCGCCTCACAAGCTTCGCCACAGCTTCGCGACTCACCTGCTGGACGCTGGGGCGGATTTGCGGTCCGTGCAAACCTTGCTCGGTCACTCTTCGCTTTCCACCACGCAGATCTATACCCACGTCACCAAAGAGCGGCTGCGGGATGCATACGATCAAGCCCACCCCCGGGCGTGAAAACAAAGCGGGGCGACCGCTTTCGCGGCCGCCCCGGCAGAGATACGTTCATGATCCAGAAGGACCATGAAGGCGGGCTTAGAAGCTGACGGAAGCCTTCACACCACCGAAGAGGTAGTTGTGCTCGGACTTGCCGGAGTAATCTTCTGCACCTTCAAGCTCCACTGCGTAAGCCACATACGGGCTGACGGTGAAGGTTTCCTTAACCTTGAAGTTGACAGCAGCGCTGGTGGTCCAGTGCGAAAGCTGGCCTTCTTCAACGAGGTAAGCCAGCTTGGAAGCGAGGTCGAGGGAGATGCAAGGAGTGAACTCGATGTTCTTCTCAAGACCCAGCTCGGTGTAGCCCTGGTTGTCGGTTTCGACATCCCAGTAGTAGGTCAACGAGGCATTGATGCCCCAGCCGAGGTCGCGGCTCAGGCCGAAGTAGAGCTCCTGGGCATCGTCGATCTCGTCGTTGTTCTCGAAGTGATACCAGATGTAGCCGACATAAGCGGTGGCGAAGCCGAAGTCCTTGGAGGCTTCAGCATAGAGGTCGAGCTCGCTGTAGTCGCCTTCGTCAAGATGGCTGTCGTTGATCGAGCCATACCACAGGCCGCCGCTCAGGTTGAAGCCACCGAAGTCCTTGGAAAGATCAAGGCCGAACTCGGCCATGTCGTTTCCTTGGTCGGTGCCACGGAAGATGTAATCGGTGTTGTAACCGATGTGCATGTTGCCTTCGAAGCCGGCGTCGCATCCGGAAGCGGTCTGAACCGGAGCAGGAGCCATCACGGGAGCACCCGCGAAAGCGGAACCCGCCGCAAGAGCGGAAGTGGCGGCCAAGGCGCCAAGGAGTTTGCTGTAGTTGCGCATCATATTTTCGGTTTTCGGTTGCTGTTGGCTTTCCCTACCCAGCGCCCTAAGGCGCTAGTTCGAGAAAAGATCACAAGCGTAACGCCCACCCGGCAAGCCTGCTGGAAGTCCTCTTGTGATGTAAGTGTTCTACACCTCTTAAGGATTCTGTCCAGCGGTTTCGTCCGTTAGGGCGCACGGCCAATTCCTTTCTAAAAGGTCATCCGCGAGTTTGGCAAGGGGCGAAATTTTAGGCGATTTAAGGCTGAAATTTCCGTTTGCCGAACGATTCGAGCTTGTGTGGAAAAGCCGACCGGTTAGAGGAATGGATTGGCACGGATGTTGCTGTCTGGCGTTGCCGCCCGGAAAAGGTTAGGTCCCGGACCGACGGCGCGACATCCGATCAACCCCGAACAACCATGATCCGAAACCACCTCCGAAACCTGCCGGCCGTGATCGCCGCGGCGTTCGCGTTCGCGACGGTCCCGTTGGCGACCCCCGCCCATGCCCAGGATGCTCCCGCCCCCGCGGCTGAAGCCCCGGCTGCTCCCGCTGCAACCCCGACCGTTGAAGAACGACTCGCCGATATTGAGGCTTACATGAACAACGTGGCTCGTCCCGAAAAGGCGAATAGCGCGGAGTCTCTGGTGAAGGGTCCGGGCCCGGGCCACAATGCCTGGCAAATGGTCAGCACCGCTCTTGTGCTGTTCATGACGCTGCCAGGTCTCGCTCTTTTCTATGGCGGCCTGGTTCGTAAAAAGAATGTCCTTTCGGTGCTTGCCCAGTGCCTTGGCTGCGCCTGCATGATCACCCCGTTGTGGTGGCTGATCGGCTACAGCCTTTCCTTCGGTGCGGGTAACGCTTTCATTGGCGACGCTTCCTTCGCGCTCTTCAAGGGCGTGGAGCCGGGCGTAACCGGTGCTGGCTACTATTGGATCTCCGATAGCATGTGGGCGATGTTCCAGCTCACTTTCGCGATCATCACGCCGGCGCTCATCGTCGGTGCGATCGCGGAGCGCATGAAATTCATCTCGGTGATGGTGTTCATTCTCCTTTGGATGTTCGCCGTTTATTTCCCGTTCGCCCACATGGTGTGGTCGGGAACCGGCCTGATGAGCGGCATTTTGAACACCGACGCTGACGGCACCGCCGCCGCGATCAAAGCCATCGACTTCGCGGGCGGCACCGTGGTTCACATGACCTCGGGTTGGTCCGCGCTCGTGCTCTGCCTGATTCTCGGCAAGCGCATCGGCTTCGGCAAGGAGCCGATGGCTCCGCACAGCATGGTGCTTTGTATGGTCGGCACCGGCATGCTCTGGGTCGGCTGGTATGGCTTCAACGCCGGTTCGGCCCTGGGTGCCGACGCTGTCGCTGCCAACGCCTTCACCACCACCACCCTTGCCGCCGCCACCGCGGGTGCCGTCTGGGCGCTGATCGAGTGGATCTTTAAAGGCAAGCCGAGCGTCCTTGGTTTCTGCTCGGGCATCGTCGCCGGTCTCGTCGTCATCACCCCGGCCGCCGGCTTTGTTAGCTCCACCTCCTCGATCATCATGGGTGTGCTCGCCGGTGTGATCCCCTTCCTCGCTGTTGCTTACCTCAAGAAGTTGTTGGGCTACGACGACGCTCTCGATACCTTCGGAGTGCACGGCGTGGGTGGCACCTTGGGCGCGATCCTCACCGGCGTTTTCGCCGACGAGAAGGTCAATTCGGTTGTCGGTCCGCTCAAGGAAGGTCTCATGGCCTCCCAGCTTAAGGCGGTGGGTCTGACCATCGTCTGGAGCGTGGTTGCGACCGCGATCATCGCCTTCATCGTCAAGGCTGTCCTCGGTCTCCGTCCGACTGCGGAAGTTGAAACCGCTGGCCTCGACCTCGCCGAGCACGGCGAAGGCGGCTACGAACACTAAACTTCCTCGTTCTTCTCACGGGCGGGCCGGTTTTCCGGTCCGCCCGTTTTCGTTTGCAAGCCTCCCGCGTTCCCGCTCCCGTCTGCGTCGTGAAGCGTCCGCTCACTCGTTTCCTCCTTCTGGCCTTGCTGGTCTCGGCTGCTTTCGCCGCTTGGGCGTGGTTTCGCCCGTATGATTGGCGGCCCGACCCCGCGGCCCGGTTTAAAATCCAACAGGTCGTGTTCACGCCCGATCATGGCCATGGCTGGCTCGATGTTTTCCTCATCCGCAGCGGTGAAACGGGACATGATTTGGAAAAGCCGCTGTTTCTCGCATCCTCCGCCGGTTGGCAAAAAAGCAGCCAGGATTTGACGTTGGGCGGCAAATCGGGCGAGGAGCCCACGGATCTGTGGCTCCGATTTTGGCTTGAGCCCGGCGAACTCGACGGGACGTTGAAGCTGCATTTGAACGACGGTTCACTCACCGTGAAATCCACCACCGGCTCGCCTGCGGCTTCCGGTCCGACTGTTTTTTCCACCTCCCGCTGGTGATGCCCTGGCTTCTTGTCGATAATTCCAACACCCGCACCAAGTTTGCTCTCGGCGACGCGGAAGGTTTGCTCGAATGGCGCGGAACGCTGCCGACAGCTGAAGTTTCGCCCGAAACCTTATCGCCGTTGCTGGAGAATATTTCGTTTGAAGGCGCGCTCGTTGGCTCGGTCGTGCCCGCCAAGGCAGAAGTTCTCCTCGATTTCCTTTCCAAACGGGGCCCAGTCCATCGCCTCGGCCCGGAAAGCCCGCTCGGTATCGGGATCGACTATCCTTCGCCCACGCAAATCGGTGCGGACCGGCTTGCCAACGCGGTCGGCGTGGTCCAGCGCCACGGCGCGCCAGCGATCGTCATCGATTTCGGCACTGCGGTCACCTTCGATGTGGTCACCGCCGAGCCCGCTTGGTGCGGGGGCGTGATTGCGCCGGGCCTCGGAGCCATGAGCGAATATCTCACCCGTCGCACGGCCTTGTTGCCCAAGGTGGAGCTCGCCGAGCCACCTTCCGCCATTGGTAAATCCACCGTCCACGCCATGCAGGCCGGCGCGGTTTTCGGGTATCGCGGGCTGGTCAAAGAGATCCTCGCCCGGCTGCTTGCCGAATTGCCGGGCGACCCGGTGATTGTGGCCACCGGCGGCGATGCCGCGCTTATCGCGCAAGGGATGCCGGAAATCCACGCGGTCGATTCCGACGTCACGCTCGACGGTCTCCGGTATGTCGCGGCGCGCGTCTTCGGCTGAAAAAGTCGTGCCAAGCGCCTAGACTTGCCGTTAGAAATAAAACGCGGATATGAGCGATACTCCTTTGGCCATCGGCATCGATTTCGGCGGAACCTCGGTCAAAGCCGGTGTGGTTTTTCGGGGTAATGTCATCGATCACGCGCCTCCGATCTCGACCCAGGATTTCGATTCCCCGGATGCTCTCATCGAGGCCATCGCCCGGGTGGTCGAAGATCTTTGCACCCGCCATGTTGGGATTGCCGCGCTGGGAGTAGGCATGCCCGGCTTTGTCGATTTCGAAAACGGCGTCGTTTACAACCTTACTAACGTCCGTGGCTGGGAAATGATTCCGCTCAAAGCCCGGCTAGAAGCGCTGACCAAGCTGCCGGTCGTCGTCGATAACGACGCCAACTGCATGGCCTACGCCGAGTGGAAACGCGGCGTCGGTCGCGGCTATCGCCACCTGGTTTGCCTCACGCTTGGCACGGGCGTCGGTGGCGGGATCATCGCCAATGGCCAGATGGTTCGCGGCGCACGGCATGGAGCAGGGGAGGTCGGCCAAACTTCGATCGACTATCGGGGCCGTCGTGGCCATTACGGCAATCTCGGTGCCTTGGAAGACTACATCGGCAACAACGAGATCGCCGCTGCGGCCAGTGAAGCCTACCACGCCGCGGGCATTCACAAATCCGCGACCGATTGCGCGCCCGCGGTCCTAGCCACCGCCGCGCATGGCGGCGATCCGATCGCCCTCGCGATTTGGGACGATGTCGCCGAGAAACTGGCCTGCGCCGTGATGAATTGTTGCTGGCTGCTCAATCCGGAAGCCGTAATCATCGGGGGTGGCGTGGCTCGCGCCGGGGACCTGATTTTCGGCCCGCTGACCAGCCATCTCTACGCCCAGCTTTCTGGTCCGTTTAAAGATCACCTCATGATTCTGCCCGCGCGCTTCGGTAATGAAGCCGGCATGATCGGGGCTGCCGCCATGGCCCTTGAAGCCGCTGGGTTTCCGCCGGAACCGTAGGAATTTGCGATTGCGGATTTCGGATTGCGGAATGGAAAAGAGGCTTCCTGTGCGCCTTTTGTCTTTCTGGCGTCTTTTTGCGGCTAAAAATCCCACTTCAGGCACTTTTTTGTTCAACCGAACATCTTTTGGCTTGTTCGATCGAACACGCGCGTTAGAGTGCGCTCATGCCCGCTAAACTTTCCGAAGAGCCCGCTGTCGACAAGGTCGCCGAAGCCCGTAAGCGTAATCTCGATCTCGCGATCTCGCAGATTCAGAAAGAATTCGGTGAAGCGGCCATCATGCGGATGGGCGACGGCCATCGCGTCGATGTCGACGTGATTCCGACCGGTAATTTGCTCATCGACCGCGCGCTTGGCGTGGGTGGATTCGCTCGCGGGCGAATCGTGGAAGTTTTCGGTCCGGAGTCGTCGGGCAAAACGACCCTCACTCTCACCGCCATTGCCCAGGCTCAGAAACGGGGCGGGCTGGCTGCGTTCATCGACGTAGAGCACGCGCTCGACCCGCAATATGCCCGCAAGCTTGGCGTCAACCTCGACGACCTGCTGGTTTCGCAGCCGTCGTCGGGCGAAGAGGCGTTGCAAATTTGCGAAGCGCTCGTTCGCTCGAATGCCATCGACGTCATCGTCCTCGACTCCGTCGCCGCCTTGGTGACCAAGCAGGAGCTCGAAGGCGAGATCGGTGACTCCACTGTCGGGGCCCAAGCGCGTCTGATGAGCGCTGCGATGCGGAAACTCACCAGCCTCATCGCCAAGGCTCGCACCGTTTGCATCTTTACCAACCAGATCCGCGAAAAGATCGGCGTGATGTTCGGCAATCCGGAAACCACCCCGGGCGGCCGTGCGCTGAAATTCTTCGCCTCCGTCCGCGTCGATATCCGTCGTATTGGCCAGATCAAGGCGACCGACGGCACCGTCACCGGCAACCGCACCAAGATCAAAGTGGTGAAGAACAAAGTCGCGCCGCCGTTCACCGAGTGCGAGTTCGACATCATGTATGCCGAAGGCATTTCCTCGACCGGCTCATTGCTTGATTTGGCCCTTGAGATGGACATCGTCCAAAAGCGCGGTTCGTGGTTCGCCTATAACGGCACCCAGCTTGCCCAAGGCCGGGATGCCGCGAAGGAAGCGCTGAAGGGCGACGAAGCGCTTTACGCTGAAATTGAAGCCAAGGTTCGTGAGAAGCTCGACGCGGCGAAAAAGTGAAGCGGAGGAAAGGAGCGGAAGCCGCCTCGGTGGCTTTTAGCTTCTTCCACCAAGAGGTTTCATCTATCAGGGGTATGGCTGAATTCGCCATATCCCATGAAATCTTCGATCCTTCGTTTCTGCCTGGCCGCCTCTTTATTCACCGCGCTTCCGGCTTTCGCCATTGAAGCGCCGAAGGAGGACGCGGCGGCTTCGGCTAAATTGCTGGCCGCTTTGAAAAATGCGGACCGCGAGGCTTTCATTGCCGATGGCGAAGCTGCCTTCAAACAACTTTCCCAGCCTCAGTTTGCGGCCGCTGCGGGGCAATTGAGTCCGCGTTTGAAGGGTGGCTACGAGGTTGCCTATTTGGGTGATCTCAAACAGCACGGCTACCGCGTGACGTTGTGGAAGCTGAGCTTTAAGGATGGTGGCGATGATGTGCTGGCGACCTTAAGTATGAAGGACGGCAAAGTAGGCGGCTTTTGGGTGAAATGATCCGACATCGTCCTTCAGGGCAAAATGGCGGGACTAAGCTAGAGTCGTCTCATGTCTGGATTCCCAAATGACTTCGTATGGGGTGCGGCGACCGCTGCGCCTCAAATCGAAGGCGCGGCGAGCGACGATGGGAAAGGCGATTCCATTTGGGACGTCTTCTGCCGGGAGCCCGGCCGGGTGTTCGGCGGGCATACGTTGGAAAACGCCTGCGATTTTTACCATCGCTGGCCGGAAGACATCGCGATGATGAGCGATGCCGGATTGCAGGCATTTCGTTTTTCCGTCGCTTGGCCCCGTGTGCTTCCGGAAGGGGCAGGACGCATCAATCCGGCGGGGTTGGCTTTTTACGATCGCTTGGTCGATGGCTTGTTAGAAACGGGCATCCGGCCGTATCTCACGTTATTCCACTGGGACTTACCTCAGGCCCTTCAAATCCAGGGCGGCTGGCTGCGGCGGGAGATCGCAGACGATTTCGCAACCTACGCGGAGGCGGTCTCCGCGAAGCTGGGTGACCGGGTGAAAAATTGGATCACGTTTAACGAACCGCAAATCTTCCTGGGTATCGGCCATCGGGCCGGAAGCCATGCACCGGGGTTAAAGCTTTCGGAAGAAGAAGTCTTTCGTTGTGTGCATCACGTGAATCTCGCCCACGGCCGGGCGAATGCCGCTATTCGCGCAAATGTGCGGGGGGCTCAAATCGGCATGGCGCATGTGACCAACGTCGGCATTCCGGCGGACCCCGGCGATCCGTCATCGGTGGAGGCAGCGAGGCGTATCACGTTGGAGCCGGAATGGACCGGGGATCACGGAACTTTTCTTGGAACCTGCTGGTGGGCGGATCCAATCTACCGTGGCGGTTATCCATCAAGTTTGTTCGAGCGGCATCCGTTGCTAGCGGAAGAAACAATTCGCCAAGACGACCTGAAAGAAATCTCCCGGCCGGTCGATTTCCACGGCTTTAATTACTATTTCGGCCGTAAAATTGCGGCCGATGGATCAGTCTTGCCGTCTTTGCCGGGCGAGCCGCGCACCGCATACGGCTGGCCGATGCATCCCGAGGGCATGTATTGGGCGGCTCGGTTTTACCAGGAAGCTTGGGGCCTGCCGCTTTACGTGTTCGAGAACGGTCTGTCGTCGATGGATTGGGTGGGTTTTGACGGACAGGTGCACGACACCATGCGGATCGATTTTCTCACGCGTTATCTCCGCGAGCTGAAGCGGGCAATCGATGCAGGCGCGGATATTCGAGGTTGGTTCCACTGGTCGTGGCTCGACAACTTCGAATGGGCCGAAGGTTTCAAAGAACGCTTCGGCTTGGTGCACGTCGACTTCCAAACCCAACACCGCACCCCGAAGGATTCCTTGCAGTGGCTCTCACAAGTGATCCGGGCGAACGGAGGGAATTTGTAGTCGTTGCAGATCCGCTCTCTTACGCGGCGGGGGAACCGATCCAAATTTTCCAGATGGCGAATGCGGCGGAGCCGATCAGGGTCGCGAGCGAAAGCATCCCGACGAGTCGGTCGGTAAATGTGCTCAAGGGCCGATGAGGCGAGGCCGATTTGGGAAACACGATCGCGGCGTAGGTCATTCCCGCGAGCAACCCGCCAAAATGGGCGGCGTTGTCGATGAAGCGATACCCGAGCAAGCCGATCACGGCGGTCAGGGCGACTCCGGCCAGTAGTCGCCGACGGGCGGAGCGGGGGACGAGCCGGCCGTGCAGGGTTTCAAACACCAACAAAAAGCCGAGCCACCCCATTAACCCGCCCGAAGCGCCGACCGAGGTGGCGTCGTAAAAACGGGCGGATGCTTCCCCGCCGACGCTGGCGGCAAACAGGAAGACCAGAGATACGTGCGGCCAGCGGGCGAAAACTTCGACGCGTCGGCCGAGATAAAGCAGCGCGCCCATGTTGAGGAACCAATGCAGCGGGTGGCCGTGCAGCAAAGGGGCGGTGAGGAGTCGCCAGTATTCGCCGTGGTGGTAGGCGAATTTCACCAACCCAGCGGCGTCGAGCGAATGTCCGCGAATCGCCAGTTGAGCGAGGCCGACGAGGCAGAATAACGCGGCGAGTGTCCAAGTGACGGGCGCGCGTTGCAGGCTCAGCCACGTTTCAAAGCGGAGCACCGGCACGGCAGCTTGCATGCCCGCCGAGTCCCAACGAATCAACTCGCGGCCGCGTTTCCACGCTTGATACCACGGGATCAGAGCGAAGATCACAAAGACCACCAACGCCGCGCCGACCAGCGTCGATTTGAGAAGCGGGAGATGCTTCCAGAGGGTCCAGGCGATCAGCACCAGCACACCGGTGCCAAAAATCTTTAATTGCCCTTGGGCATGTTCGAGGTCGGCGGCGACCCAGCGGCGGCGCGCGGTGTGCAGCGCACGGAAAAGCGCGGGCACTTCCTCAGGGACGACCATTCGCGGAACATCCGGCGTCCATACGAGATCGACCGCTGAGGCGCGGTCGGAGCGAATCGTTTCCGCCAGCTCGGCTTCGTCGGCGACGGGGTGGCGTTTACCTTTCGCATCGGCCCAGCCCCAGCCAGCAGGCGCGGGAGGAAAAGCATCGGCGCGCGCCCAAACGGGTGCGTCTGCAGGATCGAGGGGCGTGGCGGTCACGCCGGGAAAGCGTTACTGAGCGGCCGGTTTTTCTTCACCGGCAGGAGCGGCTGGAATCTCAGCCGGAGCTTCCGGCGCGGCGGGCGCGGGTGGAGCCTCGGCTTTCGGGGCTTCCGCCGGAACGGCTGGTGCCGCAGGAGTGCTCTCAACCGGCGCGGTTTCCGCTGCCGGAACGGCAGGCGTGGCCGGTGCGGGCGTGACTTCCACCGGGACGGTTTGTCCGGCTTCCTTCGCTTGTTCGGCGAGAGACTTTTGCGGTTCGGGTTGAGCCGGAGCTTCGGCGGCGGCTTTGTTTTCCCGGTCGATCAACGAGTTGGAGGTGTTCCGTTTGCCGATGAGCACGGAGAGCAGGAGGCTCAGGATGAAAAACGCGGTGCCGAGATAAACGGTGCCTCGTTGCAGCACGTTGGTGGTGCGGGCACCGAAAACTTGGTCGGTCACGTTGGTGCCGAAGGTGGCTCCAAGTCCTTCCTGCTTCGGCCGTTGCATGAGGATCAAAAGAACCATCAGCAGGCAGACGATGAAGAAGACCACCAGCAACAAATTGATGCTGATGTTGAGCCAGTTGATCGCGGCGAAAGTCATGGGCGCGGGACTATGGGAGTCGCTTCCCGCCTTGTAAAGCGGGGAGTTGGGAGGGAAAAATGGGGAGAAATCCGCAGGGTTTAGCGACCCTGGCGAATGATATCGTTGACGTCGTTAAGCACCAGTTTGGCCGCTTTGACCGGGGTGTCGGAGACGGCGAAGGCCATGATGGCGACGCGCTCGCCTTTCTTAATGCGATGGGCGGCGCCGCCGTTGATGATGATGTTGCCAGTGCCGGGCGGGCCGGGCTGGACGTAGGTTTCCAGGCGGTTGCCGGTGGAAATGGAGGCGACGAGCACCTTTTCGCCCTCCCACAGATCGGCAGCTTCCATGAGATCGGTCGGGATCTCGATGCTTCCTTCGTATTCCACGTCGCCTTGGGTGATCATGGCGCGGTGAAGCTTCGATTTAAGGACCTGGCGGAGCATGGCGGAGGGAAGGAAACGTCCCGCCTCCCCCCCGTCAAGCGGCAAGGCACGGGGAATCGCCCGGGATTTGAGGTGGTTGATTCAGACTTCCTATTACCGCTTCCCCTTCCGGCCCGCTTCGTGCTTGAGTCGCGCCGCCCATGACCGGACTGGCCACCACCAACCCGACCCGCGAGCGACTCCGCCTCGAGGGCTTCGAGATTATCGACGATACGCTGACGTTTTTGATCGGCTGCCTCGGCGAGGCGCTCGAATCGACCGGAGAGATTTCCCTGCTGCCCTATTTGCCCTGGGCGGGCACCGCGCCGTGCGATGCCAATCCGCCGGCGGGGATTCCCCAGCTTTACTCGATCGGCTTCCAGCTCCTGAACATGGTGGAGGAACGTGCGGCCGCGGCGATCCGTCGTGAGCGGGAAAACGTCCTCGGCGCCGAATCGATCCGCGGGCTTTGGCCGCAGGCATTGCGTGATTTGCGAGAGGAAGGCCTGACGCCCGAGCAGATTTTGGAAGTGTTGCGCGAGGTTCAGGTCGAGCCGGTGCTCACCGCGCACCCGACCGAGGCGAAGCGCACCAGCATTCGCGAGCGCCACCGCGACCTCTACGAAGAACTCGTTCGCAACGAGTATCCGAACTACACGCCGCGCGAACGCCGCCGGATCAAGGAGCGCATCGTCACGCATCTAGAAACGCTGTGGCGTACGGCGGAAATCCACATGGTCCGGCCGGACATCTTCAGCGAGCTGCGGAACGCGATCCATTATTTGCGCGACCTATTCCCGGCGGCGGTGAACCGTTTGGACCTCAATTTCTCTGAAGCCTGGCGTGACGCCGGCTTTCCGCTCGAATCGTTGCGGGCGGCGGGCAACATCCCACGGCTTTCGTTCGGCACGTGGATCGGTGGCGATCGCGATGGCCACCCGTTGGTCACGCCGGAAGTCACCGAGCGCACGCTCGTGCAGCTTCGTTATGCCGCGTTCGATTTGCTGCGCGGCGAATTGGCCGAGCTTTCGACCAAGCTCACGCTTTCCCGTCAGCACGCGCCGGTGCCGGAGGATCTTCAGGAACGCATCGACGAACTCGTGTTCGAGCTTTCCGATTTGCCCGAAGCCGAGGAAATCCGCGACCGCGCGGAAGAAGAACCGTGGCGTCACTTGGCGCTATTGATCGCGCTCCGCCTCCGCTGGCAAACGAAGGGCCGCGCGGGTTATGTGACGCCGGACTCGTTGATCGCCGACCTCGATTTGCTCGCGGGCACGCTGCGCGACGCCGGTTGCCAGTTGATTGAGGAGCAGTTCATCCGTCCGCTACGCCACAAGGCGGAGATGTTCGGTTTCCATCTGGCCACGCTCGACGTTCGCCAGAACTCGGAATTTCACGACAAAGCGATCTCGCAGTTGCTCGTCGCGGCCGGAGTCCCCGACGGCGATTCTTATCCGTCGTGGCCGGAGGAAAAGCGGCTGGAATTCCTGAATCGTGAACTCGAATCGACGCGGCCGTTCTTGCACGAACGCATCGTCGCCGGGCCGGAAGCCGCGGCGGTGCTCGATTGCTATCGCGTGCTGGTTCGCCATCGCTTCACCTGGGGTGACGCCGGGCTTGGCGCGTTGATCGTGTCGATGACTCGCCAGCTTTCCGATTTGCTCGGCGTGTTCCTGCTCGCCCGCGAGGCTGGCTTGATGGTGCGGTCCGGCGACGGGCTCGCCTGTCCTCTGGAAGTGGTGCCGTTGTTCGAGACGAACGACGACCTTGAGCGTTCGCCCGGCATCTTGAAGGCCTTCCTTGAGCATCCGTTCACCAAGCGCAGCCGTGAGTTCCTTTGCCGCGAAAATCCGTGCTTCAACAGCCAGCAGGTCATGCTCGGCTATTCGGATTCGAACAAGGACTGCGGCATCCTCGCCGCCCAATGGGCGCTGCACCGTGCCGAAAAAGCGCTCACCGCGACCGGTCGCGAACTCGGTGTGCCGTTGTGCTTTTTCCATGGTCGCGGCGGCACGATTTCCCGCGGCGCGGGCCCGACGCATTGGTTCATGGCGTCGCTGCCGCACGGCGCAATGGCCGGTCATTTTCGCATGACCGAACAGGGCGAAACGATTGCTCAAAAATACGCCAATCTCGCCAACGCGACCTACAATCTGGAATTGCTCGTGGCGGGCGCGACGATCACCACCGCGCGCCACAAATACGGCGTTCGACATGAAGACCCCTGCAAGGCCTTCATGCCGCGGCTCGCGAAGGAAAGTCAGAAGGCGTATCAGGATTTGCTGCGCGCCGAAGACTTCATCACGTTCTATCGCCAAGCCACGCCGATCGATGCGCTTGAACACGCGCGCATCGGCTCCCGCCCGGCGCGGCGTACCGGAAAACAAGGCCACTCGATTAGCGACCTGCGCGCGATCCCTTGGGTGTTCTCGTGGACCCAGGCGCGCTTCTACTTGCCCGGCTGGTATGGCGTCGGCTCCGCGTTAGAGGCGTTGAAAAAAGAAGACCCGGCCGGTTTCGCCGCGCTCAAGGCGGCTTTGCCCGAGTCGACGTTCCTGACGTACGTGCTGACCAACGTCGAAACGAACCTCGCCTCGGCGAACACCGCGTTGATGCACGCTTACGCCGGATTGGTCGAAGACGAAAAATTGCGCGATCGTTTCCTCGCGATCATCGACGCCGAGTTCGATCGCACCCGCGATTTGCTCGCCGAGTTGTTCGATGGCGACATGGCCGAGCGCCGTCCGCGGATGGCGAAAACGCTGAGCATTCGCGAGGCACCGCTGCGCGTGCTGCACCATCATCAGGTTTCGCTGCTGCGTTCGTGGCGGGAAAATCTCGCCGCCGGTCGCCAGAGCAAGGCCGACGCGTTGCTGCCCGACCTATTGCTTTCGATCAACGCGATCGCTTCCGGCCTTCGCACCACCGGTTGAACCCATGCGCGTTCTCGTCACCGCCGGTCCGACGCGCGAACCGCTCGATCCGGTTCGTTATTTGACCAATCGTTCGTCGGGGAAAATGGGTTACGCCCTCGCCCGGGCATTTGCCGAAGCGGGTCACCCGGTGCTGCTGATTTCCGGGCCGACTTCGATTCCGATCCCGGAAAATGTGGATTACCTGCCGGTGGAAACCGCCGCCGACATGCACGCCGCGGTTTCCCGTCACCTCGGGCGAATGGACGTGGCGGTTTTCGCCGCGGCGGTCGCCGACTACACGCCCGCCAAGGTTGCGGAGCAGAAGCTGAAAAAGACGGGCGAATCTCTCACGCTCGAGCTCGTCCGCACACCCGACATTCTCGGCGGCGCGCGGGCGAACGGATTCGCCGGCACGTTGGTGGGTTTTGCGGCGGAAACCGAAAATCTCGAAGCGAACGCCCGCGAAAAGTTGGCGAAAAAGGGCTGCGATCTAGTGATCGCCAACGACGTGTCGCAGCCGGGTATCGGCTTCGATTCCGACCGCAACGAAGTGCTGTTGGTTTACCCGGGCCGCACCGTGGCGCTGCCGGCCGACGAAAAAGAGCACCTTGCCATTCACCTCGTCGAAGCCATCCTCGCGCTCGCCGCGGACCGCACCCATCCCTGACCTTTTCCCCATGACCGATCTCGAACTCGCCGTCCATGCCGCTGTCGAAGCTGGCCGTTTCCTCCGCTCCCACTTCGGAAAAGAAGCCGTCGTCGACGAAGCGATGCATCACGACCTGAAGCTTGCCCTCGACAAGCAATCGCAGGATCTCATCACCGGCATCTTGCTCGGCGCTCGCCCTGGCGATGCGCTTTACGGCGAGGAAGGTCTTGCGGGGAATCAGGCTTCCGACCGCCAGTGGATCGTCGATCCGATCGACGGCACGGTGAACTTTTACTATGGCATCCCGCACTTCTGCGTGTCGATCGCCCTGCGTGTCGGCGGCGAAATCACGGCGGGCGCGATTTACGATCCGATGGTCGACGAAACCTGGACGATTGAGAAAGGCGGCCAGCCGTTGCTCAATGGTCAGCCGGTTTCCGCCAGCAAGCGCGACCTGCTCGAAGAATCGATCCTTTTCATCGGCTGCGGCAAGGACGGCGAAGCGCTGCGTCTCGGCCTTGAGCGTTTCCGCAAGGCCTCGTTGCGCGCTCGCAAGATGCGCATGATGGGTTCCGCCGCGCTCGGCATGGCCTACATCGCCTGCGGTCGCCTCGACGCCTACGTCGAGTCCCGTATTTCGCTGTGGGACATCGCCGCGGGCAAACTTTTGCTCGAAGCTGCCGGTGGCAAAGTCGAACTCCAGCCGGTCGAAGGTTCTCCCGACTCCTGGTCGATCGTCGCGACCAACGGCAAGATTCCGATCCACGAAATTCTCTAGCTTATTCTGCCTGAGTGGTCAGTGGTTTGTGGCCAGTGGCCAGAAGTAGAAAAGAGAACTCTTCACTAGCCCCTGACCACTGGCACCTGGCCACTCCAGGGCTCGCATCACCCACCCGCACCCTTTTTCCATGATCGGCATCGGCTACGACGTGCACCGTTTCAAAGAAGGCCGCCCCTTGGTGCTAGGCGGTGTAACGATTCCGCATACGCACGGACTCGACGGCCACTCGGACGCCGACGTGCTTTGCCACGCGATCGCGGACGCGGTGCTGGGGGCGCTCGGGCAACCGGACATCGGCTACTTTTTCCCGCCGGGCGATCCGGCATGCAAAGACATCTCGTCGCTCAAGATCCTGGAAAAGTGCCGGGAGCTGATCGTGGAAGCGGGCGTTTCGCTAGTGAACATCGACTCCACCCTTATTGCCGAAGCGCCGAAGGTATTGCCGCATCGCGATGCCATGCGCGCAAATATTGGCGCGGCGCTTGGGATTCCGCCGGAGCGCGTCGGCATCAAAGCGACCACGAACGAAACCATGGGCTTCGTCGGGCGCAAAGAAGGCATCGCCGCGATGGCGGTGGCGCAAATTTCCTGAATCGCTTTTTGCACGCATGAGCGGAGGAAAACCGGCGGATCGACCTTATTTCGAGGCGTGGTTGCGTCGGACTCGCCGCGTGCTTGCGCCAAGCGGCCGCTTGTCGGAAATCGCTCTGCGGCTGTCGCGCGAACTCGGCGGCGAATCCGAGGAATGGCGGCGGAAATTGCGGGCGATTCTGGAAGGCGCCGAAATCCCGACGTTTGAATTGCTCACCCGGATCGACGCGATGCTCGCGGGAGCCAAAGGCGGCGGTGACGAGGAGATGATTCAAGATCGTCTGTTCTAACGAGCGAATCATGTCATCCGTGCGATTTGCGAGCGATCGTGCATATGGCCGTTTTTGTTCCTGTTGAGCCGGAAAAATGACTTAACTCATGGATTTGCGGCTTGCGATGAGTGACAGTGTCAGGTGTTTTGATGGTCACCTTTCCGCCCTTACGGATGCATCGCTTTTCCTCACAAACTTCGGTTCGCCGTCTACGCGTTGCCGCCATCCTGTTGGTTTTAGGAGTGGCTTCGCTTCCGGTGGCAATTGGTTGGATGGCACGGGGTGCTTTCTTGCAATCGCCTGGCGAAGTGGCGATGGGCTTCGCTCTCGCAGTAGTGGGTGCGTTGTTGTTGCTGCTTCAAATTTTGGTGGCGCAGCGTGTCCGTTGCCCGCTGTGCATGACGCCGCCGTTGGGTTCGAAGAGCTGCCAAAAAAACCGAAAGGCGCGTCCTTTGTTAGGTAGTCATCGCCTGCGGGTCGCGTGCGCGGTGCTGACGAAGGATCATTTCCGTTGTCCGTATTGCGGTGAGCCCACGTTGCTGGAAGCGCGGGTGAGGCAGGCATCGAATGGCAATGCCACGGGTTTGCCCCGGCGGAGTTGACAGCGGCGGGCCAGCGCCCGAATCTCCGCGGATCATCCGATGAAAAAGGCCCTCCTTCTTTCTTGCGCGGCCGCCATGGCCGTTGCCGTGCCGAATTCTCTCCGAGCCGAAACCGCTATGCCTGAAACGCCCGCCGACGTCCAAGCCGTACCCGCCGATGCCCAGAAGACCGCTTCCGGTCTTGCTTCCAAAGTCCTCACCAAAGGCACCGGCACCGAACATCCGTCCGCCGCGGACACCGTCACCGTCCATTATTCCGGCTGGACCACCGACGGCAAACTTTTCGACAGCTCCGTCAAGCGTGGCGAGCCGACCAGTTTCCCACTCAATGGCGTGATCAAAGGCTGGACCGAAGGCGTGCAGTTGATGGTGGCAGGTGAAAAGCGTCGCTTCTGGATTCCGGCGGCACTCGCCTACGGCGAAAACCCCGGCGGTGGTCGTCCCGGCGGCATGCTGGTGTTCGACATCGAACTGATTTCCATCAAACAAGCGCCCAAGGCCCCGGCCAATGTCGCCGCCGCGCCGGCCGATGCGGAAAAAAGCGCCTCCGGTCTCGCCTCCAAAGTGATCACCAAGGGCACGGGCACTACCCATCCGAAGGACAACGACACCGTCACCGCCCACCTTTCGCTGTGGACCAGCGCGGGCACCATGCTCAACAGCACCACGCAGCAGGGCCAACCTGCGGTGATTCCGCTCGATCAATTGCGTCTCGGCGGCATGGCCGAAGGCCTCAAGCAGATGGTGGCAGGCGAGAAGCGCGTGTTGTGGATTCCGCGGAAATTGGCTTTCGGCGACACCCCGCCTCCCGGCGCGCCGGAAGGTGATCTGGTGCTCGAAGCCGAGCTGATTTCCATCAAGGAAGGCGTCGCGCCGCCAGCGGCTCCGGCCGATGTCGCCGCCGCTCCGGCCGACGCCGAGAAGACCGCTTCGGGTCTCGCGTCGAAGGTCATCACCAAGGGCGCCGGCACCGAGCATCCGAAGGCGACCGACGCCGTCACTGTGCACTACTCGGGCTGGACGACCGACGGCAAACTCTTCGACAGCTCCGTCAAGCGCGGCGAGCCGACCAGTTTCCCGCTCAATCAGGTGATCAAAGGCTGGACCGAAGGTGTGCAGCTCATGGTGGTCGGCGAAAAACGCCGCTTCTGGATTCCGGCGAATCTTGCCTATGGCGAAAACGCCGGCGGTGGGGCACCTTCCGGCACGCTGGTGTTCGACGTCGAGTTGATCTCCATCGACAAAAAATAAACCTTCCTTCCCGCGATGCGCGCATCGTTACGTCTGATTTCCGTCGCGGTGGTTGCTTGCTTGTTCGCCTCGTGCGGGCACAAGGAACCGCCCAAACCTCCTGCGAAAAAACCGGCGGCCACCAAGCCTGCCGCGCCCAAGCAGGGACGGGTGACGACGATGGATCTGAACACGCTGTTGTTTCTCCAGCAGAACAACCGCGCGTTGATCTACGATGCGCGCGCCGCGGTGATCCACGCCTATAGTCACGTGCCGGGATCGGTTAGCTGGCCCCGCACTGCCTACAACGACCAGCTCGCCACGCGTGAGGCGGAAATCCGTGCCGCCATCGCCGCCGGGAAAAACGTGGTGATTTACTGCACGGACACCGCTTGCCCGGACGCCCGCGCGGTGGCTAACCAGCTTGCGGCGCGCGGTCATACGATTTCCGTGCTTGAAGGTGGTTTCCACGCGTGGAAAGACGCGGGCCTGCCGGTCGAATGACCGAACTTCCCATCATGAGCACCGCCTCTTTCTCCAACGTCACCGTCGACGCCAAAGCCAACGTTTATTTCGACGGCCGCGTCGTTTCCCACACCGTTCGTTTCGCCGACGACACGAAGAAGACGCTCGGTTTGATTTACCCGGGCGAATACCACTTCGGCACCGCCGCGCCGGAGCGCATGGAGATCATTGCGGGCGCTTGCTCGGTGGTGCTTGATGGCACCAGCGAAACGCTCGAAGTGGCCGCTGGCACGCATTTCGACGTGGCCGGCAACAGCGGCTTCACGATCACCGTGGCCGATGGCATCTGTGAGTACATCTGCTCGTTTCTCGCCGAGTGACGGATTCGCCCGTTAGGCAAAATGGCTGGCGCGGGTCCCGAAAATTCGGCAAACCCGCCCGGCCGATGTTTTTCCGTTTCCTGGTTCCGGCGCTGCTTGGCGCGGCCCTTTCTTCCTGCGCGATCCGTTTGCCCGAGTCGCCCGAGGTGAAACGCGTGCCCGTGCGGAACGATTCGCCCGTCCCAAGTACGGCGGCTCCCGTTTCCGGGCAAGAACCCGACGTGCGAGTCTGGCTACTTGCCGACGAGTTGCACACCGGCATGGTGTTTCCCTACGACTGGCTGGTGGAAAATGGTTTTCGCCCGCCCGCCGGTTTCGGTTCGCCCAAGTGGGTGACGATGAGCTGGGGCAACCGCGTGGCGTATGTGCAGAAAGAATGGCTGACCGTCGGCCAAGCGATGCGCGCGCTCTTCACGCCGTCGCCCTCGACGATGGAAATGATCCCGTTCGATTACGATGTCGCCGAGGTCTGTCATTATCAGCGCATCTGGACGAAGCTCGTGCCCCGCGAGCGCGGGCCGGCGGTGGCCGCGTTTCTCAATGGCTGCCTCGAACACGATGCCGCCGGTTTGCCGAAGGTGATCGGGAAATCGAGCTGGGGTCAAGGCGTCCTACTCGTTTCCCCGCACAGCTACTATTTGCCCCGGATTTGCAACGTGTGGACCCTGCAAGCGATGGAAGCGTGCGGCAGCAAAGTTCAACCATGGACCGGTCTCACCGCCGATGGCGTCGCACGCCAGGCGGAGAAGCGGACGAACGGCTTCGAAAAAGTCTGGGACGCGTACCCGCTGGAAAAAACCGCGGCGAACTGAGCGTCTCAGGCTTTCGCCCGCAGATCTTCGATGCAGCTTTCGAGGACCGATTCGTTCATCTGGTGAACGTCGATGCCTTTTCCCGGTGCGGCGAGCAGGAGAACGGTGAGTCGCCCGCCGAGGTGTTCGCGGAATTCTTCCAGACCCTCGAAGACCAGTCGTCTGCCATCCGGCCCGCGTAGATCGAAGGCTTCGTGGTAAAGGGGTAGCTTGAGCGTTTCCAAAACGGCCAGCACCCGTGCGGCATCGCCGTCTGAGAGATAACCGGCCTTTGCCGCATACAGCGTATCCAGCGCGAGGCCAATCGACACCGCATGCGCGTGGCCGAGCGCATAGCCGCTGAGCGCTTCCAGTTTGTGCGCCGCCCAGTGACCGAAATCGAGCGGGCGACTGCTTCCCGCTTCAAACGGATCGCCGCCTTCCGCGATGTGGCGCGCGTGGTGTAACGCCGAGCGCTCCACGCAGGTTTCCAGCACTTCCGGTTCCAGCGCGGCCAAGCGACCGGCGTGCGCTTCGATCCATTCGAAAAATCCGGCGTCTTTGACCAATGCGACCTTCACCGCTTCGATCAACCCGGCGCGACGGGTTTCCTCGTCCTGCGTGTGAAGGAAGTCGAAATCGTTCACCACCGCGAAGGGCACCGAAAAAGCGCCGACCCAGTTTTTTTTCCCGAAGTGGTTGATCGCGCATTTTACCCCGACTCCGCTGTCGTCCTGTGCCAGCGTGGTGGTCGGGAAACGCACCAGCCGCACGCCGCGATGGGCGGTCGCGGCACCGTAACCGACCGCGTCGAGAAACGCTCCGCCGCCGATGGCGAGTAGGTAAGAATGACGGTCGATGTGGCCCTCGTCGATCAGTCGCCACACTTCACGCACCAGGGAATCGTCGGTTTTGACCGCCTCGCCGCCGGGCAAAACGTGCACGCCGCGCGAAGTCAGTCCGCTGGTTTCCAAGAGGTTCGCAATTTTTCCTGTCAGCTTCGGCCAAGCCTTGGCGACGTTTTCCTCAATCACCGCGAGCACACGTCGACCGCCGCCCTCGGCGAGGAGTTCGGGCAGCACCGGGTTTTCGGCAGCGAAGGCGTCGCGAGTGAACACGATGCGATGCTTGAAGGTGAGAGGGATGGAAAAATCGTGACGCGACATCGCCGGGCGGAGGAGTAGAGCGGCCTTTACGAGCGTACGCCACCGTTTCTTAGAAGGAAAGGGGCCGGTTTTGCGCATGGCGGGCTTGTTCCGGGTTGGGCGAATCGCCAACTTGCCGTTCAGCCGCATGAACACACCGGAAACCCTCTTTGAAACCCGCTGGCTCGGACTTTACCGGATTGGCCACTGGGATTTCGTGCGACGCCCGACCGGCGATGCCTGCGTGGGTATTCTCGCGGAGACGCCCGAAGGCGAAATCCTGCTGGTCGAGCAATTCCGGATTCCGGTGCAGCGGCGCGTGATCGAAGTCCCCGCGGGCATTGTTGGCGACGAGCCGGAGCACGCGGGCGAACCGTTGGAGGAAACCGCGCGCCGCGAATTGCTGGAGGAAACCGGTTACGAGGCGGCTTCGATGCAATTGCTCATCAGCACGCCCACGTCTCCCGGGATGTCATCGGAACTGACGCATGTGTTTCAGGCTAAAGGCTTGGTGAAACGCCATGAGGGCGGCGGCGTGGCGGGCGAAAACATCACCGTGCACCATGTGCCGAAAGCCGGGCTGCGCGACTGGTTGCGGCAAAAAGAAGCGGAAGGCTGTCTGATCGATTTCAAAATCTACGCCGCGGTGTGGCTGGCGAGCGCTTAGTCCGGCGCTTGCCCATCTTCGGTTACGGGCGTATTTCGCCTGCGTGTCCCCGGACTTCCATTTTCGCTTCGGCGGCATCGCGCGGTTGTATGGCGTCGCCGCGCTGGAAAAATTCCGCCACGCGCGCGTCGCCGTGATCGGCATCGGCGGCGTCGGCTCATGGACGGTCGAGGCGCTCGCCCGCTCCGGTATCGGCCACCTGACGCTCTGCGACCTCGACGAGATTTGCGTCACCAATGTCAACCGCCAGCTCCACGCGATGGACGGCCAGGTTGGTCGGCAAAAGACCGAGGCGATGGCCGAACGGGTCCGCGCGATTTCGCCCGGTTGCGACATCGAGATTTTGCCCACGTTTTTCGGCGAAAAAAACGCCGCCGAAATCCTCGATCGGGGTTTCGACGCCTTGGTCGACGCGATCGATTCGGTCCGCCAGAAAGCGTTGCTGCTCGCCGAATGCAAACGCCGGGGGATTCCCGTCGTCACCTGCGGCGCGGCTGGTGGACGTCGCGATCCTTCGCGGATTCGCGTCGCCGATGTTGCCCACACGATCCACGACGCCCTGATGATGCAGGTCCGCAAGCAACTGCGGTCGAAGCATGGTTTTCCCAAGGCCTCGACCGGCAAGAAGGCCAAAAAATTCGGCATCTACGCGATTTTCTCGGACGAACCGCCGGTTTTCCCGCAATGCGACGGCTCGGTTTCGGAGGAGCGCCCGCAAGGCACCAACCTGCGCTTAAGTTGCGAAAGTGGCTATGGCACCGCCGCGCCAGTGACCGCCACCTTCGGGCTGATCGCCGCCAGCCGGGTTTTAGAGATCTTGGTGAAAGGGTGATTTTTTTGCCGCCAAAAGACGCAGAAAGCGCAAAAAGGAAGGATTCATGAAGGCCTTTTTATGGATTTTCGCCGGAATGCTGCTCGGCGCGGCGGGAGGAATCGGCGGCACTGCGTGGTGGCACTCGTGTCCGAAAGAGCCTCGCCATGAGGTTCGCTATCATTCGGAACAACCTCCGCTGGATGAATCGCCGGAAGATTTGCTGTATCCGCCCGGAACGACTTTAGAGTCGATTTACCCGGATGAAGCCCTCCGCGCTGCGATCCAGTCACCCGAATCCGTCAGGATTCATCGCAGGGATGGGGATGAGCGTTTGAAGGTCGAGAAATGGGCGTTTTCAAGCGAGGGGATTGAGCCTGATGATGGGACGAGGGAGCGGCTCCTTTACGCGCTCGCCTCTCTCAGCGCTTATGAGCCAACAGGTAAGGCGTGCATTTTCAATCCGGGCGTCCTTGTGCGGTTACGCAGGGAGGGGCGGGATTATGACTTGTTGTTCTGCTTTGAGTGCCATGACTTGCGCGCAAGCACGCCCGGTCACGGTGGAGGGATGATAGGAGGAATGTCCGATCAAGGAGCTCGCGCGTATTTGAAATGCTTCAGCGCTGTCTTCCCGCAAGATGAGACGCTTCGAAAAGAGCGCGAAGGGCTGAGGTAACACGGCGCTTAGCGGGCGGCTCTGGCGAAAGCGGAAGGTGGCGAGTCCTCGCGATCGGGTGGACCAATGGGCGAAATCGCCACGAATGCTCCTTTTTCGTGGATAATTCCGGGTAAAATTCTAAACGGAAGATTCACCCGATTTCGATGAATGGGTTTGCGCCTGCTCTTCGTTTGGAATTTTGGATTTTTTTGAAACGTAGTGCTTTTTCACCATGCCTCGCCGCGCCAGTTCTAGCCTCCATCCCGGATTGATCATCGGCATCGTCGCCCTCGTGGCGGTGCTCATTTTTGCGGGCAAATCGTTCATGGCCAAAAAGCCGGCCAGTTTCGGCGACGCCGCCAAACTTGATATCCAGGACTTCCTGCAAAACGGCAACAGTCTGCGCGGCAACGAATACGTCGTGGAAGGCAAGGTCGACGAACGCCTCCGCTGGACGTCCTCCAGCGGGCAGGTCGTGAGCGTGCAAGTCGGCTCGGGCGAAGATTCCGAATTCATCGGCATCGAAATTCCGCCGGATCTGGGCAAGACGAACATCGATGTCGAGCAACGCTATGCTTTTCGGGTGAAAGTCCGCCAAGGCGGCATCCCTGTCGCGACCGGCATCAACCGGCTGTAAGCCTCCTTTTTCCGCGCCCCCAAGCCTCATGAAGCCTTTTTCCTTTTTGCTGCTCCTTTCCGGTCTCGCTTCGGCGCAGGTCTACACGCCGCCGCCGACTCCGACCGCGCCGCCGACCAACGACACCGCCATTACTCGGCCCAAGGAAGAGAAGCCCAAGAGTCCCTACGGCGAGGAGCTGCCCATGCTGGATCCGGCGGCGGAAACGCTGACCATCGGCGGTGTTTCGATCCCACTCGGTGACAACCGGGTGCTGAAGGCGCGTTTCGAGAAATATCTCAGCCAACCACCGGAGGATAACGAGGCGGCGATCGAATACCGCGCGAACATCAAGGAGATCCTCGACACCATTTCGCCGCTGCGGGCGGGTGGCCCGAAGTTGCACGACGCGTTCAAGCTCCTTCCTCGCGCCGGGGCCTACCCGGGCGATGCGAATATTTGCAGCTCCTTGGCCGAAGCGATCTACGTGGCGATGCTCGCCAAGAAGGACATCAACGGCCTGAAGGCGCTCAACGATTCCATCGAACAGGAAAAACAAGCGGTCGCCAGCAAAGCCGACTTCATCGCCCGTAAGGATAAAGACGTTGAATTAAAGACGCAGAAAACCAAAGGAGGTGGCTCGACCACGACGCGTGAGACTGCGGCCGGCACAGGCACCAAATCCATACTTTACGCGAACCAGCTCAAGCGCATCGCCGAGATCGAAGCGCTCAAGAAGGCGAACATCGCCCGCACCGAAGCCCAAACGATCCAGACCAAGACGCAATACCAGGTCAACATGGTGCAATGGTTCATCCAGCGCCGCTACGAGCACGTGCTGATGGCCTCGCGTTTCTATAATCAGATTTGGAAGGACGGCGATTCCGCCCTGCGCATCCAGAAGGATTCGGACGTCGCCAAGTTGTTCTCCCAATCCGTCGGCATGAGCCCGACCGTTTCCTCGCTCGACTCGCTTTCCAGCGAAGCCATCCGCGAGGTGGACAAGTACATCGCCGCGTTCGACCTGATGCTTTCGCGCAACGAACTGCATTCCGCGTCGCAGCGCTTGATGGAAGCCTACGTGCTCGGTGAATATCTCAATCCGGTTGCCACGTTGCCGCTGGAGAAAAAGCAACGGGTTGCCTCGTACGTCCGCGATTTGCACGAACTCTATGGCACACTCCAGGCGCGCGATTACACCAAGGCAAAGGAACTAGCGGATCGCTTGAAGGCCACCGCGCGCGACTTCCCGTCGTCGAAAGTGGACAGCGCGATCTCCGCCTACACGCTCGCGTCGGATCTTTCGATCGAGGAGGCGAAAGCCCAGCTCCTCGCCAAGAACAACGAGAAAGCGGCGGAGAAAATCAAAGCCGCCACGGAAATTTGGCCGACCAATCCGCGGCTTTCCGAGTTTCGCAGCATGATGGGCAATGCCGGCCCGTTGGTGCAGGCGCGCAACGATTTCGACCGTTTGGTCGCCGAGAAGAACTTTCGGGAAATTGCCAGCCGTCAGTATGAACTCGCCCCGGCGATTCAGGGCGATGCTGGCCGCGAAGCCGCCTTCAAGCAGATCCTCACCAATCTCACCAAGATCGAAGCCGCGATCGGCAAAGCCGCCGAGTTCACCAAAATGAGCCAGGAAGAGGCCGCTTGGGAACAGCTCGCCGAAATCCGCGAAACGTTCCCAGACGATCCGAAGCTCGGTCGCGAAATCGAATTGCTCGCTCCTCAGGTGGCCGATTTCACCCGCGCTCTCGATCGCGCGAAGCAGTTCGAAACCCGCACGCCGAAACAAACCGGCACCGCGCTTTCGTGGTATCTGAAAGCCCGCAGCATTTTCCCGCAGAGCAAATTTGCGGAGGAGGGAATCAAGCGCGTGCTCGACGACATCCTGCCCGAGGACGGGAAATGAACCTTGTTGGAAGTGTAGCGTAGCGATTTGATTTTCAGTTCATTGCGCTCAGAAAGTGCGCTAATTTAGAATAATTCTTGATCTGAGTTTTCCGGGGGCTAGCTTGCCGCGCCCCCGAATGGTCCATCCATCGCCAGATTCAGGTTCACCGCTCCCGATTTCCGAGGAAACCGGCGGGCTGCGTATGACGCGTCAACGCCGCGAGGTTTATCGTGTGCTCCAAGAGCAGCGTGATCACCCGACGGCGAACGATGTGTTCATGCGCGTGAAGCAAACGTTGCCGAGCATTTCGCTGGCGACCGTCTACAACTGCCTCGAAGTGCTGGTGGAGCACGGTTTGGTGCGTCAGGTGAATTTCGACCGCGAGTCGTCGCGCTTTTGCCCGAACATCGCCGAGCACGGCCACTTTCATGACCGTCGCAGCGGCGTGATTCACGACGTCCATTTCAAGCCCGGCATCAGCTTGGCCGATGTGCTCGACCTTCCGCCCGGCGCGGTCATCAGCGACATCGAAATCACCCTCCGCGGCGAACTTCCCGTTTCTTCAACTGCTCACTGATTACTGCTCACTTTCCACTTCGTCCCATGTCCCTCGTCATCCAAGACCTCCACGCCACGCTCGAAGACGGCACCGAAATCCTCAAGGGCGTCTCCCTTGAAATTCCCGCCGGTGAAGTCCATGCCATCATGGGCCCGAACGGTTCGGGCAAATCGACGCTCTCCAAGGTGATCGCGGGCCATGAAGGTTACGTCGTCACCAGCGGTTCGGTCACTCTCGATGGCGAAGACATTTTCGAGATGTCGATCGACGAGCGTTCCCGCGCCGGCATTTTCCTCGCCTTCCAATATCCGTCCGAAGTCCCCGGCGTTTCGAACGCCAACTTCATCCGCGCCGCATTGCAGTCTCGCCTGCCAAAGGGTGAGGAAATCGACGCCGTCGCCTACTACAAGAATCTCTACGCGAAGATGGATCTGCTCGAGATGGACCGGAAATTTACCGCCCGCTCGGTGAACGAAGGCTTCTCCGGCGGTGAGAAGAAGCGCAACGAAATCCTCCAGATGCTCATGCTGGAGCCGAAAGTCTGCATCCTCGACGAAACCGACTCCGGCCTCGACATCGACGCGCTCAAAATCGTCGCCAAGGGCGTGAATGCCATGCGTTCGCCCGATCGCGGCATGCTTCTGATCACGCACTACCAGCGCCTCCTCGACTACATCAAACCGGACCACGTCCACGTCATGGCCGCGGGCAAGATCGTCCGCTCCGGTGGTCCGGAACTCGCGCTGGAACTCGAAGCCGAAGGCTACGAATTCCTCAAGGACGACGCACTCGCCTCGGCCTGATCCTTCAATTTCAAATCTCAATTCTGAGATCACCGGAATGTCCTACGACACCAGCACCTCTCTCGACGCGGATACCCGCGAAGCGATCGACATCGACCGCACGAAGGGCGATTTCCATTTCCCGGAACGCCACAAGTTCGATGCCGGCCGCGGTCTGACCGAAAAGACCATCGACTACATTTGCGACGTGAAGAACGACCCTCAGTGGGTCCGTGAGTTCCGTCACAAAGCGCTCCAGGTTTTCCGCGAGAAGCCGATGCCGACCAATTGGGCGACCAAGGATCTGGAGAACATCGATTTCGACATCATCCGCTACTACCTCTCCGACGGCGAAAAGCCGAAGCGTTCGTGGGACGAAGTGCCGGAAGAAGTGCTCAAGACGTTCGAACGCCTCGGCATCCCGGAACAGGAACGTGCATTCCTTGCCGGTGTCGAAGCGCAGTACGACTCCGAAGCGGCGTACTCGAACATGAAGGAGGAACTCACTAAACTGGGTGTCATCTTCGTGAACTCGACCGAAGGCCTCAAAAATTACGAGGAAATCTTCCGCCCGTGGTTTGGCAAAGTCATCCCGACTTCCGACAACAAGTTCTCCGCGCTCAACAGCGCCGTGTTCTCCGGCGGTTCGTTCATCTACATCCCGAAGGGCGTGAAGCTGAAGCAGCCGTTGCAGGCTTACTTCCGCATCAACTCGGAAAACTTCGGCCAGTTCGAGCGCACGCTCATCATCGCCGACGAAGGCGCCGAGGTGATGTACATGGAAGGCTGCACCGCGCCGAAGTTCGAAACCTCGACGCTGCACTCGGCCGTCGTCGAACTGGTCGCCCTCAAGGGCGCGAAGATCCAGTACGTCACCGTGCAAAACTGGAGCAGCAATGTTTTCAACCTCGTCACCAAGCGCGGCCTCGCGATGGAAGACGCGGAAGTCCGCTGGATCGACTGCAACATCGGCAGCCGCCTGACGATGAAGTATCCGGGCGTCATCATGAAGGGCGAACGCGCTCGCGGCGAAGTGATCTCGATTGCCCTCGCCAACAACGGCCAGCATCAGGACACCGGTGCGAAAATGATCCACGCCGCGAACAACACGACGTCGAACATCGTGTCGAAGTCGATCTCCGTCGGCGAAGGTCGCGCGACCTATCGCGGTCAGGTGCACATTCCGAAGCACCTCAAAGGCTGCAAGAACAACACCGAGTGCGATGCGTTGCTCATCAACTCCCACAGCCGCACCGACACCTATCCGGCGATCACCGTGCGCGGCAATCAGCACGCGACGCAGCACGAAGCGAGCGTCTCGCAGGTTTCCGAGGACATGCTGTTCTATATGCAGCAGCGCGGCCTGAGCGAAGGCGAAGCGATGTCGCTCGCAGTCAACGGCTTCATCAACGACCTCGTCCGTGAGTTCCCGATGGAATATTCCGTCGAACTCAAACGCCTCATCGATCTCGAGATGGAGGGCTCCGTAGGCTGAGAGTTTTCAGTTTCTCTTCCTGAAAAACTGAACACTGAAAACTAGCAAACTTTTCTCCATGTCCGCTGTTCTCGACATGCCCTCGATTCTCGACTCCGCCCCGGCGACTCCAGCCGCGTTTCCCGCTTGGTTCGCCGAACGCCAACATGCGGCTTGGCAGCGTTTCCTCGAAACGCCGCAGCCGAAGCGCGGCGATGAACCCTGGCGCTTCTCTTCGGTGAAGCAGCTCGATTTCGCCGCCTTTGCCCGCCCGGAAGTTTCCGCCACCTCAGATCTAGTCGACCGCTCGGTCGCGCTGGAAAGCCCGGTCGCGAAATTCGTGTTCGCCAACGACACACTTCTCCATTCCGAGTCGAATCTGCCGGAAGGCGTCGTGTGCCTGCCGCTCGCCGATGCGCTCGTTTCGCATAGCGACCTCGTCCGCGAGCACTTCATGAAGCAGGAAACCCGGCTTGGTTCGTCCAAGTGGACCGCTCTGCATGAAGCGCACCTGGCCAACGGCCTGTTCGTTTACGTCCCGAAGAACGTCGAAGTCGCCGGCACGATCGAAGTCTTCCACTGGGTCGCGGGCGAAAACGCCGCGATCTTCCCGCACACGCTCATCGTCACCGGCGCGAACGCCAAGGTGCGCGTGGTGGATTACTTCCAGTCGGCCGACGCATCGCCCGGCCTCGTGATCGCCGTGAACGACCTGATCGCCGGTCCGGGATCGAAGCTCGATTACCTCGCGATCCAAGCGCTCAACGAGAAATCGAAGATCGTGCAGGTGAATGAAACCGGCGCGGGCAAAGATGCCAGCACCATCGGTTTCATCCTCAATACCGGCGCGAGCTGGGCGCGCAATGAATCGCTCTGCCGCCTGGAAGGCGAAGGCGCGCGCTCCGACATGCTTTCGGTCAGCGTTCCGGCACGCGGCCAGGAATACGATCAGCGCACGTTCCAGCACCACGTTTCGCCCGGTGCCTACAGCGATCTGCTCTACAAGAACTCGCTCTACGACAAGACCCGTACGATTTTCTCCGGTCTCATCTTCGTCGACGAAGGTGCACACCGCACCGACGCCTACCAGACTTGCCGCAATCTCCTGATGAGCGGCGACGCCGAGGCGAACTCGATGCCCGGTCTGGAAATCAACGCCGATGACGTGAAGTGCTCGCACGGCAGTACCTCCTGCCCGATCAGCGACGAGGAGATCTTCTACCTCCGCGCCCGCGGCATCGACCCGGCCCGCGCCCGCCAACTCATCGCCCGCGGCTTCTCGGTGGAAGTCATCGAACGCCTCGGCGACGAAGCGGTCGAAGGAATGGTGCTCCGTTTCCTCGACGACAAATTCGCCCACATCGCCGGCGGCGGAGCTTGAAGTAACGAAAGTGGCCGGAAGCTCTGCTTTCGGAAAGTCGAGGCAACGGTCCGCCGTTGCCTCTTCTGTTTACAGAGCCCATGGCAGTTGCGATTTCTCTCTTGCGTCTATCGAATTTTCAGTAAATACTGAAAACATAGAAAGGAGCGCGATGAAACTGCCCGACCAAATCGAAGGAATCGAAGTTTTCTATGACGGTCGCTGCGGCATGTGCTGCAGCTTTCACGAATGGATCGCCCGTCAGCCGCGAGCGTGCCGGATCGAGTTCATTCCCTATCAATCGCAGGACGCGGAGCGGGTGTTTCCGGGATTGGGGACGTTGGATCCGGCTCGTGAGATGGTGGTGAGAACCAGCCGGGGCGAAGTTTTCCGAGGCGCGGAAGCTTGGGTTTGGTGCCTCTACAGCTGCGCGAACCACCAAGATGCCGCCCGTCGCTTAGCCGGGCCAGGGCTGTTGCCAATCGCCATCCACGCCTGCCGAGTTCTTGCGGCGAACCGTCATGCGCTGAGTAAGGTATTCTTCCGGAGCAAGGACAAGGAGGTGAGGAAGGAACTGCACCGGATGGTCGTCCCCGACTGTGCCAATGGATTTTGCGCCGTGAAATGATCCTGTCACCATGAAGGCGCCAATCTTGGAAATGGGGCTTCGGCTCGTCGGATTGATGATGATCGGTCTGGTCGTCTCGAACTTTGTGGCGGCCAAGCGCCTGCGATATCGTGCCAATCTCGCGGACTGTGAAGTGATGGTTCGTCAGATTTTCCACGTTCACTGCGCGTACATCATCGCCATCATTGCGGCGTTGGCGGTCCTGTGTCTGGGCTGGCCCAGGCTTTTGCTCGCGGACGGAATGGGCCGGGTATTGAGCGGCTTCTTCGGTGTCTTTTGGGCGAGCCGGGTGGTTGTTCAATTGACTTACTACGACCGGGAAACGCGCCGTTTGAATCGTGGCTGGGATGGCTTTTTCCTCGGGGTCTTCCTGTTCATGAGCGTCGTCTTTACCCTCACTGCAATCTTCGGATGAAAGAGCTTCTGCAAATCGGCTTATGGATCGGAGGCGGTTCGCTGGTGACACTATGCATTGCCAGTTTCTGGATTCCCAAGATGCTGGGTTGGCGGGAAAAGCTGGCCGGATTGACACCGTTGATGCGTGAGGTGTGGTGGACTTATTCGATCTATGTCTGGAGCAGCCATGTGTTCTTCGCCGTGTTGGCGCTCGGTTTTGGCGATTGGCTGATGAGCCGGACGGGGGCTGCGACCGCCATGTCGGTGTTCATGTTGCTGTGGTGGGCGGTGCGGCTGTGGCTGCAATTTTTCGGCTTCGATTTGCGGGAGATTGAAGGAAGCAGGTGCAATTGCGTGGCGAAACATTTGCTCACGTTGCTGTTCACGGGCCTGGTGGTTCTCTTCGGCTGCCTGTTGGCTTGGAACGCGGGCTGGATTCCAACCGGGACACCATGATCGCAGTCATCATCCTCTTCGTGGTGTTCGGAATCGCGGCCGGTCCTTTGCTGGCGAGGGTCAGACTCACGTGGTTGAAGCGCCTCGTGAGCTGGTTGGTTCTTGCTGCGTTGATTGGGCTGGCCGACCGGGCGATGGCGGCTTCGGAGCCACTGCCTCGAATGATCGGCATTTGCTGCGTGCTGCTCGGAGCGATGAAAGGCCTGGTCTATGCCGAGTGGGCAGGCTTCCAGGGACTCTCAATGCCGCGTTACGCCGTCTTCGCCTTTCTCTGGTTCGGGATGGATCCCGGAACCTTTCAGACGCGACGTGCCGGGCTGACTTGGAAAGACGATGTAGGATTGGGTCTGTTGCTGATGCTAGCGGGCATTCTCGGCGCTTGGTGCGTCTGGGTCATGGAGTGGCGTCACATTTTCCTCATGTTTCTGCCCATGAGCCTGGGGCTCCATTTCGGCGCACTCCGCGTTTTGAAAGGCGCGCTTAGGATCGCGGGCTTTTCCGTGCGGACGCTCTTTCCCAACCTCTTGAAAACCCAGGGAATCGGCGATTTCTGGAGTCGACGATGGAACGTCGGCTACTCGCAGATGATGCAGCGCCTGGTGGGTAAGCCAGTGGGTAAGAGGCTTGGTGAAGGGTTCGGCGTGATGGCGGTCTTTCTCGGCTCCGGGCTGCTTCATGAACTGGCCATTACCCTGCCGGTGCGCGCTGGCTTCGGGTTGCCGACCTTGTATTTCACCTTCCACGGCGCGTTGACCTTGATGGAGCGAAAACTCGGCCGGCCGATTGGTCGATTGCCGGCCTTGCTCGCGGTGATGTTGCCCTTGGGATTACTGTTTCCTCCCGCCTTCCAGCAGGAGGTCATCGCGCGATGCCTCGATGTTTTCGCAATCACCCGAGGCTGGATGCCTTGATTCCACTCCGCTACTGCGCCGACGCCTGAAACTCGCCGCCTTCGAGCCAGGCTTTTGCTTCACCAACGAGGAAGAGGGAGCCGGCGATGAGCACGGGCGAGCCATCCGCTAGAGCTGCCTGGAGCGCTTCCTCGAAGGTCGCATGTTCGATCACCGGTGGCCCGTCCGCTGGCATCGCGGCGGCCAGTTCGCTTGTCGGTACGGCGCGTGGCGTATCGACGGGGCACAGATGGAACCGTTCGGCCAGCGGTGCGAGCAGGGCCAAAATCCCGGCGATGTCCTTCGCGGCGACGGCGCTGAAAAGGAGCGTCGCTTTTCGTTCGCCGAATTGCTGTCGCCATGTTTCCGCCAAGACTTTCGCGGCGTGTGGATTGTGTGCGCCGTCGAGGATGATCTCTGGGCGGTCTTTGGTAGCCGGAAACCGTTCGAACCGGCCCGGCCATTTCACTTGGGAAAGGCCGTATTGCAGGACATCGAAATTGAGGGGCAGTCCAAGCCGGTGCAGCGCGGCGACGGCTAACGAGGCGTTCCAGGTTTGGTGCAGACCGGGCAGGGCGATCGAATACCCGAGCAACGGCTCCTCGACGAATTCGAGCGGTGCACGCAGGGCATTGGCTTCTTTTTCCAGCACGAGCCGCGCTTCCGGTTCCTGCGGCGACGAAACCGCTGGGATGCCCGGAAGGAAAATCCCGGCCTTTTCCGCCGCCACTTTCGCCAGTGTGTCGCCGAGCCATTGCGTGTGATCGAGTCCGATCGGCGTGACCACGCAAACGTCGGCGGGCACGGCGGTGGTGGCGTCGAGCCGTCCGCCCATGCCGGTTTCGAGCACGATCAATTCGCACTCCATTTCCCGGAACCAACGCATCGCGACGGCCAGGGTGATCTCGAAAAAAGTCGGATGCGTTTCGAGCGATTCACAGATCGCCCGCAATTCGGTGAGCATCTCCGCGCAGCGCTTTTCGGGGATCTGTTGCCCCGACACCTGGATGCGCTCGCGGTAATCGATGAGGTGGGGCGAGGTGAAAAGCCCCGTCCGTTTGCCCATTGCCCGCGCGAGGCTGTCGATCATCGCGCAGGTGCTGCCCTTGCCGTTCGTTCCGGCGACGTGAACGACTTTTACGCCATGCTTCGGAAACGCTTGGTATTCCTTCAGCAACTGGCGCGGACCGTCCAACCCGAGTTTGATCCCGAAGGTCTGGGTGGAGAACAGCCAGTCGATGGCTTCCGAGTAGGTCATCGGGCTTTCAATTGGACCGCGGACTTTAGTCCGCATCTTCGGCCGGGGTTGACGGGGCGGACTAAAGTCCGCGCTCCCAGCGGCCACTCAGACTTTCTCCGGCATCGTGTAAGCCAGCAGTTCCGCCAGCTTATCGCGCAGGTCCTTGCGGGCGACGATCGCGTCGATCAGGCCGTGTTCAAGCATGAACTCGGCGGTCTGGAAACCGGGCGGCAGGTTCTGGTGAGTCGTTTCCTTCACCACGCGCGGACCGGCGAAGCCGATCATGCACTTCGGTTCGGCGAGGTTGATGTCGCCGATGGTGGCGAACGACGCGGTGACGCCGCCCGTGGTCGGGTGGGTGAGGACGGAAATGTAAGGCAGTTTCGCCTCGGACAAGCGGGCGAGTGCGCCGCAGGTCTTCGCCATCTGCATCAGCGAGAGCATGCCTTCCTGCATGCGGGCGCCGGACGAGGCGGAAACGATGATCATGCCGCGCTGTTCGGCGATGGCCGTTTCGATCGCGCGGGTGATCTTTTCGCCGACGACCGAACCCATCGAGCCGGCGAAGTATTTGAAATCCATCACCGCGATCATCGCGGGCTGGCCGCCGATGGTTAGCCGACCGGTGACGACCGCGTCATTGAGGCCGGTTTTTTCGCGCAGGCTGGCGGTTTTGCCTTCGTAGCCGTTGAAACCGAGCGGGTTGGCGGAAATGAGTTCGCGGTCGATTTCCTCGAAGCTGCCTTCATCCGCGAGCAATTCGATGCGATCGGCCGAACCGAGCAAGAAGTGGTGGCTGCACTGCGGGCAGGTCTGGTGGTGCTGCTTGAGGTCGATCGTGTGGATCAGTGCGCCGCAATCGGGACATTTGGTCCACAAGCCTTCCGGCATGTCGTCGCGTTTTTCGCGGCTGCGCAGGCTCGGTTTTTTGAAGATGCCCATAGGGAAAAGGGGTAGTCGGAGGGCGATTTCGACGCCCGCCCGGCGTGGCCCACGAGGCTAACCGCGCATGACGGTGACGACAATCACGTTTTGAATGCCGCCTCGGCGGAGCGCGCGGGCGCATTCGTGGACGGTCGAGCCGGTGGTGAAAACGTCGTCGATCAGCACCACGCCGTCCGCGCCGAAAGCGGCGAATTTTCGTCCCGCCCGTGTCAGGGAAAAGGCACCCCGGAGGTTTTCCAGTCGTTGATGGCGGGTGAGGCGCGTCTGGGTGCCGGTCCGGCGACCGCGCTTGAGCGCGTGCAACACGGGCAATCCGGTGGCTCGGGCGAGCGAACGGACAATTTCCGCCGATTGGTTGAAATGGCGATGTTGATGACGCAGCCAGTGGAGCGGCACGGGCACCAGCGGCCAGCGGCTGGCTTTTGCTTGGGCGAGTCGCGGATCATCGAAGGCTTCCGACGCGATCCGGCCGAGTTCGCCCGCCAGATGGATTTCGCGGCCGTATTTAAGCCGGTGGACCAAGTCGCGCGACCGTTCATCGTGCGCCAAGACGGGCCGGGCGAATTCGAAGGCGAAGGACAGATCGCGGCAGTTCGGGCAAGTGGCGATCGATTCGATCTGGCCGTCGAACATTTCGCCGCAGACCTTGCAAAACGGCGGTTTCAACCGGGGCAAGACCGCGTGGCAATCGTCGCACAGCGCCCGGCCGTCGCGCAGGCCTTCGCCGCACAGCGCGCACTCCGGCGGGTAAAGCCAGTCGAGCAAGCGCCCGGCGATTCGCCGCCAGCTCAGGCGTTCAATTTCCGATTCGGGCGGCATCGCGACGCGTCAGCAGATGAACGATGACACCGGTCAGCAGCACCACCGCCAGCGGAATCAAGCCTTCCCGCAGGGTTTCCCCGATCCAGAAGCGCGTGAAATGGCTCAGATCCGGCACCGGCCGGGTGAAGCCCTTGAAAAGGAAAATGCCGAAGATCCATCCGGCGTGCAGTCCGATCGGAAGCCACAGCGACGCCGTGCGCCAGCGGGCGTAGGCGAGGACTAAACCGACGGCCGCCAAGGTGGAAAATTCCGCCAGCAGGGGCAAAGGATCGGCGAAATGGCCGAGAATTTGCCCGAGCAACCACAAGCCGGCGGTCGCGCTGCGAGGATCCGGCGCGGTGGCGCCGGACGGAGGTTCGAGGAAATGCAGGAAGGCAAAGAGCAGCGACAAGCCGACGATCGCGGGTGCCGGGCGCATGGTGCGCAAGAACATCCCGAGGAACAGGCCGCGGAAGAGGATTTCTTCGATGAGGGAAACCAGGACGGCGGGAACGATCGCGGCTTTGAGAATTTTGGCGACTTGGATCTTGGCGGCGTAAGTGAAGGTGTCCGCTTGAACCAAGGCCCATCCGAGCAACAGCAAGGTTCCGGCAGCCAGCGCGAAACCGATTACCAGTTGTCGCCCGTCGTGCGGGTTGCGTTGCAGCGGCTGGCCTTCGTTCAGGGCGACGGCGGAATCGGGCAAACGCAGCGACCACGGGGTGTCGCGAAATTTTAACGAACCGCGCCCTGCGCGCAGCCACAGAATCGCCGGGTATAAGAGAACGATCGCCGAAAGCATCAGCGAGCGATTGTAGAAACGTGGGAACTTCGAGCGGTCGCACGCGGCGGCGAGCCACGGAAGGAATCCTCGATCCGGCTTGCCCGCGAAATGGGCGGCCAGGTCTTTCCCTCCGGCATAGAGCCAGGGAGCGAGCAACGAGCCGAGCAACAACACGGCGGCGAAATACATCACGATTTTAAATGCGTCGCTCCGGAGCGCTTTCGGCATGGCGCGCACCATGATGGGGAACCGTTCCCTGATCCAAGTTCGAAGTGTTCGCCCGGTCATTGACCCGGCGCGCCCCGGCCCCTAGCGTCCGCGCATGGAAAGTCACGAATGGCACGAGCGCACCGAGGAAGGTGTGCGCTACAACCGTGCGAATTATCACGCCGGTCGTTGGACCTTTCTCACCACGCTCAAGACCGATCCCGATTGGACCACCGTCGACCCGGTGCCGGAAGAACTCTGGCGCGAACTCCGCGACATCCTCTGGCGAAAGTACCAGCGCAAGCGGTGCCCGTGGAAGTATATCGAGGAAATCGACAAGCTGCTCGGCGACGCGCCTTACGAGAAGTAAGCGGCCAAAGTTTGCTGGTTTTCAGTTTTGCTGTGTTCAGGGCAATGACGAAGATTACGGCTTACTTTTTCTGCCTGCTCACGTTGCTGGGAATCGCTAGTGCGGTGGAACGGAATGAGTTTCAGGCCACCATCGAGGGAGAGGCCTGTGTGGTACACGCTTACCAAAGCGAACCCGGAATTTCTCTCCCTTCATGGTTCGATTCCAAACCAGAGCCTCAGCCGCAATGGATGGTGGCCATCCTTTGCCAGAAGTCGAATATCGCCTCGTTTCTGAGCAATGAAGAGGTTCGCGCATTACACGTGTTGCCGCTGACGGACGAGGTCGTAGACAAGCTACGCGCAGGGGTGGCCAAACGATATGAGATGACCCGGCAGTCCGCGGCCGATAATCCTTGGAAGGGAATGACCGAAACGTTGGAACTCGGCTTGGTCATCGACTCCGCCCGGGGCAAATATTTGCTTTATCAAACGGCGGCTCAACTCGTCGGGCAGCCCAATAAAGGCCGAACTTATGGAGCGCTCAAGTTCGTGGACGGGAAGTGGAAGCGCGGCAAAACCGAATTCGAAATCCGCAATTTGGTAGCCGTTTGCGACGAGTTCTCCAAGCTGAAGGCCGCTGGTAAAATCACGGCCAAGCCCTTGGCTGCGTTAAACTGATTACGGCAGCTCTTCCTCGATGCGCACCGTTTCGCTGCCGAGCAAATCGCGCAGACGATTGCGCAGTGTGGCTTCGGCCGTGTCGAGGATTCCGCTGCGGGCGGCTTCGGTGCGCATTTGCTCGCCGAGTTCGCGGAGCACGGCGGCGCGATCTTCGGGCGTGACCTTATTCAGCCAGCCGTCTTCTTCGTTGAGGATTTGGAAGTCGATGAGTTCGACCGAAAGGATCTCGGCTTTGGGGAAACGGGCAACCGGCTGGCCGTTTTCCACCCGGAGAGAAATGCCGGGTTGCAGGCGATAACCGGCTTTGACGCGATATTCCCCGCTGACGATCAGCTTCTTGGTTCCGGCAGGCAAATACTTGAGGACGTAGCCTTCGTTTTGAAACGTCCGGTTGGCTCTCAAACGCATTTCGAGCAGCGATAACTCGGCGATTTCCGTTGGGCTCGTTGTTTCAGCACGGCCTTCGATGATGTGCGTGTTCGAGTTCGTCACGGCGGCGAGCACTTTTTCTAAACCGCGTTCGGCACCGGCTTGGGCGTTCGAGACCGCGCGACTCAACGGTTTGACGACGAGGAAATAAAGCCCGCCGATCAGCATCGCGGCCAAGGCGAGCCAGCGCAGGGTTCTCCACATTTCGACGCGGTGGGGCATGGCTCAATTTACATGGGTCGGCCGCTCGAAAAACCATTTTCGCCCGCGTCAGGTTGAGGCATCGTGATGTCATGAAAGCGCGCTTTTGGTTGCTGCCTTTGGTCGGTCTGCTCACCCAATGCGGAGGCGGCGGAGGGTCGTCGGCAGGCGTGATCCACTCCGGTCGGATGACCCAGGTGGTGAATGTTTCCGCCTACGATCCGAAGGAGCGCCAACGGGAAGGGCGCAGTTACCACGAACACGACGTTTCGGCCTTGCGGGCCAACGGTGCCGCCGGGCTGATCGCCCGTTGCGGCAAGGGCGGCGTGCTCGATACGAAGTGCGCCAATTTCCTCGCCGCCGCCGATCGCGAGGGGATGCAGATCGGCGCGTATTATCGCCTGCAAAACCACGTCGATGCCGCCGCGCAGGCGGATCAGTTCGTCAGCCGGATGGAAGCGATCGCGCGCAGTCGCTCGTGGAACGCGAACAGCATCTTGCTGTGCGGCGACTTCGACGCGAAATCCCGCCTTTCCGACATCACGCGTTTCGTCGATCGCGTTCACAGTCGGACCGGCCGCTATCCGGTGGTCTATTTGGAAAACAGCGAGCATTTGAAACTGCTGCTCAGTCGCGCCGATGCGGGGACGAAAGCGAAGCTGCGCCAGTGCCCGTATTGGGTCGCGCTCTACTCGCACGAATCCGGCGCGGGCCGGTATTTCCCGGTAGCCGGTTCGCCCGATGGTCTCGTGAGCCACTACAACGTCTGGAGCGATTGGTCGCTGTGGCAATACGGCGGCGTTGACTGGGAGCGCGGGCGTTCGCGACCGAAGGTCTATTCGCACGGCGAATTCCGCGCCGCACCGTACTTGGGCAATCTCGACCGGCCGGTAGAGCGCAATGTGTTCAAAGGCAGCCCGGGCGAACTGGCGGCGTTTTGGAGCCGCCATGGGATCTCCACTCGCTGATTTTTAGCTGCAAAAAAGCGCAAGAGGCGCAAAAAGGAGAGAATAAGAAGGCGGAAAATTTCAGGAATGGAGAGAAATCGAATCGTTCATTCACGGAATTTTGATTCGTTTCCCATTCTGATTTTTTTGCGCCTTCTGCGCCTTTTTGCGGCTGAACCTCTTAAACGATTTTGAGGCGTGCAAGGTCCTGCGTGTCGACCAAACCGACCGGTTTGCCGGTTTCATCGAGCACCACGACGTCGTCGATGCGGTTGTTGCCGATGGTTTTGACCGCTTCCACCGCGAGCGAGTCGGCGGAAACACTGACCGGTTTGCGGGTCATGTAGTTGGCGACCGGGTGTTCGCCGATCAAAGGATCCGCCTGGAAGCAGCGGGCGAAATCGCCGTGGGTGAAAATGCCGGCGAGCAGGCCGGTTTCCTCAAGCACCAGACAGGCGCCGGTGCGGGCGCGGGACATGGCGAGGAGGGCGTCGCGCACGGTGGCGGATTCCGGAACGGAGGCGACGGCGTCACCGCTGCGCATGATGTCGGCGACCTTGGTGAGCAACGCTCGACCGAGCGAGCCGCCGGGGTGGAAGCGGGCGAAATCTTCTTCGGTGAAGCCGCGGGTTTCGAGCAGAACCATCGCCAGCGCATCGCCCATCACCAGCATGGCGGTGGAGGAAGAAGTCGGCGCGAGATTGAGCGGGCAGGCTTCGCGTTCGACGGAGGTGTCGAGCACGACATCGCTGTAGCGACCGAGTGACGAAGCGGGTTTGCCGGTGAGCGCGATGAGTTTGACGTTGAAGCGTTTGATGAACGGCAGCAGGTCGAGCAGCTCGCTCGTTTCGCCCGAGTAGGAAAGCGCGATCACGGCATCGCCATCGGACACCATGCCGAGGTCGCCGTGCAGGGCGTTCTGGGAATTGAGGACGACGGCGGTCGCGCCGGTCGAATTCAGGGTGGCGGCGATCTTATGGCCGATGTTGCCGGACTTGCCCACGCCGATGACGACGATCTTGCCGCGGCGGTCGAGCGTGTCTTTCAGAAAGCCGACGGCTTCGACAAACGAACCGTCGAGCCGGGCGGAGAGCCGCTGCAGCGCGTCGGTTTCGATTTCGATGACCCGTCGGGCTTTTTCAATCGCGTCCATGGCCGCGACGATGAACGGGGGATGCGCTCCGGCCAATCCCGAACACGTGGGAACAGACTCAAGTTGGAAACTTGATTTACTTCCGGAATCGTCGCCAAGCGAGGGCGAAGCCGGTCCAGATCAGCACCAGCGTGGAAACGGAGGCGAATGCGGCGAGGCATTGACCGAATACGCCGCCGAGTTCGCCGGTATGGAGCCAGCGAGCATATTGGCGCAAGCGGGTGCCGGGCGTGAGTTTGTCGAAACCGCCTTCGCGACCAATGACGTAGAACGTTGCGCGGTCGATGGTGAGCTTCACCCGGCGGTCGGGTCGGCCGCGACCGGCATCGGTCACCGTGACGACGAAGGGTTTTTCGGCATCCGCAGGAAGCTCTAAGCTCATCGATTCCCAGTGGGGCATCGCTTTTCCGGCGGCTTCGTAGGCTTGATTGAGACCGGTCGCGACGATGGACGGATTTTTCTCGCCGCGTCCCATTTCAGCCTGGTTCTCGCGCTTGGCGGGCGGCTGCTCGCCCACGGCGTTGAATAGAAGCTTGTTCGCCCACGGATAGAACATGATCGCGCCGGTGACGGCGATCATCAGGAGAAGAGGCGCGCTCCAGAAGCCCGCGAGGTTATGCCAGTTCCAATCGCGTGCCCGGCCTTTGAGGCGGGTTTGCAAGGTGAGCACGGCTTTGAACGCAGCCCACGTGCGCTTTTTCGGAATCCACAGGAACAAACCGGTCGCGAGCAGGAAGAGAAACGCGAGCGTGCCCGCGGCGTTGATGTGGCCACCGACGTCTTTCCATGCGACGCCCTTTTTCGCCTCTCCTTCGCCCGGCGGTTTCTGGCCTTGGCCCGCGGGTTGCGCGGCGGGCCAGGTCAACCAGCGATGGAGCGAGAGGTTGATTTGGAAAAAGCGTCGCCAGTTTTCCGCGCCTTTGCCGAGGTATTCGCCCGTCGTCGGGTGGAAGAGCTGCTGGTTGCCTTTATTGAGGAGGAAGACGACCGGGGCTTCCGGATGGTGGTTGAAATTGAGCGTGCTCGGTTTCCCTTTGAGACCCGCTTGCTCGAACTTGCCGACCAATTCCTCGGGCGTGAGCGGCGTGGTTTTGCCGTTCGCCTTTTCCCGCACGATCGCCCGTTCCGCTCGGGCGACGAGTTGCGGCTCGAACGACATCATCAAGCCGGTGAACGCGAGCACCAGGATGATCAAGCCGACGACAAGTCCGGTGAAAAGGTGCGCCCAAAACAGGCAGCGGCGAAAGGTGGGGTGAAGCATGGCAGGGAGAAGGGACATTTCTGTCCCTTTTCTAAATTGAAATCGACGGCTCACATTTCCGCCCATTGGCGGAGCAGGTTGTGATAGACGCCGGTGAGCGAGACGAGCGAGGGATGATTCGGCGTATCGACGGCGAGCCGCTGAATGGCCATGTCCATGTCGAACATCATCGAGCGGCGTTGGTCGTCGCGGATCAGGCTTTGCAGCCAGAAAAACGAGCAAAGCCGCGTGCCGCGAGTGACCGGCGTGACGCGATGCAAGCTGGTGGACGGGTAAAGAACCAGGTGGCCGGCCGGAAGTTTCACACTTTTTGAGCCATAAGTGTCTTCGATGTGAAGTTCGCCGCCGTCGTATTCGTCCGGGTTGGCGAAAAAGAGCGTGCAGGAAAGGTCGGTGCGGATGCGTCGCCCGGCTCCAGGGATCTGACGGATCGCGCCATCGACGTGCGTCCCGAATTGTTGGCCGCCGGAGTAGCGGTTGAACATCGGCGGAAGGAAATGCAACGGCAGCGCGGCCGACATGAACAACGGGTTCGCGGTCAGCGCTTTGATGATCGTTTCACCGATCTGCATCGCGACCGGATGCATCGACGAAAGCTGAAGGTTGTCCTTCACCTGGCTTGCCTGATAACCGGCGGTCGTCTTGCCATCGACCCAATCGGCGGATTCCAGCAAGGCGCGCGCTTCGGTCACTTGCTCGGGCGTGAGGACGTCGGGAATGCAGAGGATCATGGCGAAAGAGTGATCAGTGATTTAGTGATCGGTGATCAGAGAAGAAGGAAGGCTCGTATGAGCAAAAGGCCCCGCCCTTCTTGCGAAGAACGGGGCGGAGCAACAACCGGGCGAAAAGGTTAGAAGCTGAAGTTTGTGCTCAGGACGAACGAACGACCCGTGCCAGGGATGAAGTGGCCGCCGCCCACGCTGTCGATGTAGTCTTCGTCCGTCAGGTTATAGCCGTTGAGGCGAAACGTGACGTGCTCATTGAGCTTGTAGGAGATCATTGCGTCGAACAGCAGGAAGTCCGGAGCTTTTTGGCGAGTGTCGCTGCGATTGTTGTTGAAGCGATGATCAGTGAACTGGACGCCGCCTCCAACCTCAAAGCCGTAGGGCAGGGTGTGGACCGACCACAGGTTGAAACTGTGATCCGGCGTGTTCATCAACTCGTTGCCCACTTCATTAGGGTTGTTTGACTCAAGAACCTCGCTGTCGAGGAAGGTGTATCCCCCCAGCAAACGCCACTTGTCGGTGATGGTGCCGGTGAAGCCGATTTCAAAGCCTTGCACACGCTGTTCGCCTTCCAGCACGATGACATCGTCGGCGTCGGCCGGATCTTCCGTGCGAGCGTTGGTTTTATCAGTGCGGAAGATGGCGGCTGTCAGTGCGAGCTTGTTATCGAGCAGGTCCCACTTGGTGCCGAGTTCGATCGTGCGACTTTCTTCCGGATCAACGTTGATGTTGTTGGTGGCGGTGTTGGTATTCGCCAGCGTCAGGCCTTCGGCTGATGGGTTAAACGAGGTTCCATAACCGAGGTAAATGCTGCCATTTTCCCGCGGTTTATAGGTGATGGCACCGCGGTAGCTGAACATTTCGTCCTGTCGGTCTAGCCGGAGATTTGAGCCGGTCGCTGGATGGGAGAGGTAGTCAACGTCGAACGATTCCCAGCGCACACCGCCAGAAAGTTGCCATTGTTCGTTGAGCTTGATCGTGTCGAACGCGTAGAGCGCCACGGTGTCGGCGGTCGTGTCGGTATACGCGCCGTTACGACGGAAGGCCGGATCGTAGGCGGGACCGCTGTAGGGATTCGGATTCTCAAGATCCGTGTTGGGAGAATCGGCGTTGTCGTCGTCGACGCGGGCGTAGTTTTTCGACGTTTCACGGGTCAGCTCTAAGCCGCCAACCAGCTCGTGTTTCACTTTGCCGGTTTCAAAGTCGTAGCGCAGGTCCACCACGTTGGTAAGGATCCTGTCGACTTGATCGCGACTCTTCCAGTCCGTGCGACGGACGTCCGCGGCATCGGCGCCGCTATTATCGAAGCGAGGAGCGGTCACGATCGAATCGCGATCCGTTCTGCCGAAACGAGTGACGTTCCGGAGCTTCAGCTTTTCGTTGAAGTCATGCTCGAACACCGAAGTGAGCATGTCAGTGGAGATTTTTTCGTAATCGCGGTCGAGCAAGCCGTACCAGTTGTCGAAGTCGACATCTGGAATACCAGGGTTAAGACCGGTGTTGTTACTGGTGCGCGGCACCCAGGGAATGCCGTAGTCCGGCACGTTGTCCTGATCGAGGTGAAAGTAGCTGAGAGTTGTCCGGGTTTCGGTGCCCAAGCCGAAGGCTACGGAAGGCGCGACGCCCCAGCGTTCCTGTTCGACATGATCACGGCCAGCCGCGTCCTGAGTGTGGTAGACGCCATTGAGCCGAACCGCAGCACCAGGGAGAGGGGTGATGGGCTGGTTCACATCGAAAGTGGCGCGGCCATAGTTGTCGGTGCCGCCCGCGAGTGTGGCGTCATAGATGGTTTTCAACTTCGGCGTCTTGCTCTCGAGATTCACCGAGCCGCCGGTAGAACCGCGGCCGGAATTGGAAGAAGACGGACCTTTGACTACTTCGACTTGTTCGAGGTTGAAAGGGTCACGGGTGTAGCCACCGAAGTCTCGGATGCCGTCCACGAACAAATCAGTACGAGCGTTGAAGCCACGGATGGAAAGGTTGTCGCCAGTAGGCACACCGCCTTCACCGGCCTGCATGCTGATGCCGGGAACGTTTTTGAGAACGTCACGCAGAGAGGTCGCGCCTTGCTCCTTGATGACTTCTTTCGGAACGACGGTCACCGTTTGGGGGACGTCGCGAAGAGGTACGGTGTACTTCGTCGTTTGAAGCTTCTCCGGCTTGTAGAGCTTCTCGCGGACGGCCTCGACCAGCATTTCGCCGAGCGACTGGGCTTCGCCTTCAGGTTGCGGAGCGGCGGCGGTGTCTTGAGGTTTGGCGGGAGCTTCGGCAGCGACGGCGGAGCCGGTGGCCAAGAGAGCGGTCAAGGCGAGCATTTCCCGCGCGGTCTTGGGGCGGGCGATCGGTTGCGATTTCATGGTCGGTCGGGACGACGGCTGGACAAGGAGCGGGGAGCTGCAGCGCGTCGACGAATTGAGATTGCGTCTCAATATCCGAGTCGGTCAAGATTTTCTGCGTCTTCTAACGTGGGCTTTTTTGCAAATCCGCTTCGTTCATTGGAAAAGCTCGCCTGTTTCTTTAAGTCCTTCGTCCGTGAATTCGTCCGCCCGCCAAGCCGAAGCTAATGCTCTGACGTTGGCCGGGATCGCCCAAATGGAAGCCGGGCAATGGCGGTCAGCGTTGGAGAAGTTTAATGCGGCGATCGCGTTGCGGGAATCGATGGATTGGCGGCATGAACCTCTTGTCGCGTGGGGCCTTGCCGCCGGGTGGCTCAATCGTGGCGACGCGTTGTATTTCTCGGGTAAAACGGGCGAATCGTTGGCGTCGCTCGACCGGGCGATCGAGGTGATGGCGGTGCTGCCTTTGGCGGAAAACGCGGCCTACGTGGATCGTCTGTTGCTCGCGTGGATCAATCACGGCACGCGGGTCGGCGAGTTCGGGCGAAACGATTTAGCAGAGGTTTCGTTCGCGGCCGCGCAGGCATTGTTTGAAGCGTGGGGCCGGGAAACCCACGACGCGCGCCGACTGCTCGCGGCGATGTTTCATGGCAACCGGGCGCGGTGGTGTCTTTCCAGAGGTGAACCGGCTGTCGCGCTCGCCGACGCCCGCTTGGCGATTGAGGTGCTTGCGCCGGTGTCGCTGGAGCAGCCGGAAGTCGCCCGCGTGGCGGTCATGGCGCGCGGGGTTTTATGTCGCGCTTTGGCGGCGTTGCTGGAGGCGCCGGGAGGTGCCGAACTGTCGGAAGATTGGATCGCGGAGGCGACCGATGCCACGGAAGAGGCGCTGGCCTTGGTGAAGCGCCACGGTTTCGCCGGAGAGCTGGTGGCCGAACTCGTGCGTTATGGCGCGTTGATTTACCGGACGTGCCAGCCGCATTTTCTAGGCGAATTCGTCAGCGAGTGGCTGGAAGTCGAATCGTTGCGCCACGACGAAGCGTTGCGCCAGGAAATGCTCGATACGCTCCAATTCGCCCGGGCGCAGGCGGAGGCGCGGCTGCTGGGCGCGCCGCACGACGACGACCACGTCGCCCGGCAAACCCGCCTGATCCGCGGTCTCCTGGCGGCGGAGGCGGCGTTGAAATCCGCCCACAAAAAAGCCACCGGGCCGTGAGGCGTGCGGTGGCTTGGTTTTCGCGGAAAATGGCGACCCGTAAGGGAGTCGAACCCTTCTTGCTAGAATGAAAATCTAGAGTCCTAACCGATAGACGAACGGGTCGTTGTCGCGGTGCGGCGGGAGGCTACGTTGTGAGGGCGGGAGATGGCAAGCGGAAATTGGAAAAAATGAGCCGGTTTCATCGGGCCAATGAAAAGACCGGGCCGCTCGCCCGCAAACCCGGCTTGTCAAAGGCGGGCGGGCTCCTAACGTTTCGGCCCGTTTCTACCCACTGATTTCCAACATGAACACGACCCTGCTTGCCGCAGCTGCCAATCAAGCCCGTGGCCTCGCCATGGACGCCGTCCACGCCTGTTCTTCCGGCCACCTCGGTCTGCCCCTCGGTTGCGCCGAGATCGGCGCCGTGTTGTATTCCGGCGGCCTCCGCCACAACCCGGACGCGCCGAAGTGGCTGAACCGCGACCGTTTCATCCTTTCCGCCGGTCACGGTTCGATGTTCCTCTACTCTTGGCTCCACCTCTCCGGCTATGCGCTGCCGCTTGAGGAGCTGAAGAATTTCCGCCAGTTCGGTTCGCACACCCCGGGCCACCCGGAGTCCTTCGAAACCGTCGGCGTCGAAGCCACCACCGGCCCGCTCGGCCAGGGCATCGCCAACGCCGTGGGCTTCGCGATTTCCGGCAAGCGCGCCGCGGCGAAGTTCAACACCGCCGACCACGTCATTTTCGACCAGCACATCTTCGCCCTGCACGGTGACGGCTGCCTTCAGGAAGGCGTCGCCAAGGAAGCGATCGCGTTCGCCGGTCACGCCGGTCTCGATAACCTCGTCCTCATTTACGATTCCAACGACGTCACGCTCGACGCGATGGCCGACGTTTCGCAGGGCGAAGACGCCGAGCAATACTTCAAGTCCCAGAACTGGGACGCCGTGACCATCGACGGCCACGACTTCGCCGCCATCGCCAAGGCGATCGCCGACGCGAAGGCCAACGACAACGGCAAGCCGAAGGTGATCATCGCCAAGACGATCATCGGCAAAGGCATCCCGGAAGTCGCCGGTACCGCCAAGGCTCACGGTGAAGGTGGCGCGCATTTCGTCGACGCCGCCCACAAGGGCCTCGGTCTGCCGGCCGAGCATTTCTTCGTTTCCGACGAAGTGAAGGCGTTCTTCGCCGAGAAGAAGGAAGCCGCGAAGGCTGAATTCGCCGCCTGGGAAGCCACCTACGCCGCCTGGGCCGCCGCCAATCCGGCGCTCGCCAGCGAGCTGACCGAGAGCGTTTCGCTTTCCGTTCCGACCGATCTTTCCGCCAAGATCCCGGCGTTCGCCGCCGACTACAAGGACGCGACCCGTTCCGCCGGCGCCGCCGTCATCAACGCCGTGGCCAAGGCCGTGCCGAATTTCATCACCGGCAGCGCCGACCTTTTCGGTTCGACCAAGAACTACCTCAAGGACGGTGGCGACTACTCGAAGTCGAACGCTCTCGGCCGCAACCTCTGGTTCGGCATCCGCGAGCACGCCATGGGCGCGATCTGTAACGGCATCGCCTATGACGGCATCTTCCGCGCGAGCGGCGCGACCTTCCTGGTCTTCGCCGACTACCTCCGCCCGTCAATCCGCCTCGCCGCGCTTTCCAAGCTGCCGGTCAGCTACATCTTCACCCACGACTCCGTCGGCGTCGGTGAAGACGGCCCGACCCACCAGCCGGTCGAAACCGTCAGCGGCCTCCGCGTGATCCCGGGTCTCGACGTCATCCGCCCGGGCGACGCCGAAGAAACCGCCGGCGCGTTCATTGCCTCGATGCAGCGCACCGACGGCCCGACCGCCCTGATCCTTACCCGCCAGGCGATCCCGCTCATGAACGACCTCTCCGTGGAAGAGCGCCGCGACGGCGTGCTCCGCGGCGGTTACATCGCGAAGAAGGAAACCGGCGCTCTCACCACCATCCTCCTCGCCTCCGGTTCCGAGCTGCAATACGCCGTGGCCGCTGCCGCCGAACTCGGCGAAGGCGTGCGCGTCGTTTCGCTGCCATGCTTCGAGCGCTTCGACCGCCAGAGCGCGGAGTATCGCGAAAGCGTGCTGCCGAAGGCCGTCACCAAGCGCATCGCGATCGAAGCGGGCGTTTCCGGTCTCTGGTATAAGTATGTCGGTCTCGACGGCAAAGTCCTCGGCATCGACCGCTTCGGCATCAGCGCCCCGGGCAATACCGTGTTCAAGGAACTCGGCATGACCAAGGACGCCGTCCTCGCCGCCGCCAACTAAGGCTCGGCCGATCGAAAGATCCTTCAAACGAAACGGCCCGCTGGTTTCCCGGCGGGCCGTTTTTTAATGTTAATTAAATCAACCGTTCACTCGGACAAGTACCAACGACCCTGGTTGTCGTCGGTGAACTTGCGGTCGCCGATGTAGTAGACGAGGTCGTAGGCGACGACCGCGCCGACCGGCACGAAGATGCCTTCTTCGGGTGAACTCCAGTGTTTGCCGCCCTTCTTTTCGCCGGTGGCGACGATTGGCGTTTCGAATCGCGGGCGCTCGGGGAAAGCGGGAAGTCTCCAACGAAGCGTCAGCGTGTGAACCTGTGGGATCGTGGTAACATCGAGTTCGAGCGCCGATTGGGCGGGATTGCGTTTGTCCGGCGGTTGAACGACGGCTTTGAGCTCCTTCACATCGTGCAGGCTGAAGCGCAGCCAGTGGTTCTTGCCGTCATTGCTATCCCAGTGGGTGTAGCCGTCGGCGTGGGTGCAGGAGAACCAGGCTTCGATTTCGTCCGTGCCAGCGGGAATTTCGAAGGTCGAGCGGAGCACGAAGTTCTGGCCGCGGGCGTTGGCGAGATCGGCGACGGGTGCGCCGTCTTCCAGGAGCAGCGTGCCTTCCCAGGTTTGGCCGGAGGGATGGAAACGCAGATGGGCGTGGATCTCGTGGTCATGCCCTTCCGCTTCCTCCGCGGAAATCAGACGGAGTGGATTGTAGCGGAGCACGCACGGTCCCGGTACGAGATCGCCCTGCACCAGTTCGTGGAAGTCCGCGGTGAACGTGATTTGCGGCCGGAGGCCTTGGTTTTGTCGTGGATTCATGGCGGCTGGGGTCAGTAGGCGGCGACGACGGTGGTGTCGGAGCGGTTGTCGAAAACTTTGACGAAGACGATGTTGATGGATTCGTTCCAATACCACGCGTCGGCGGTGGCAGCTTCAAGCGAATCGGGATCGCCGACGTTCGGCAGCGAGGTGCCGTCGCGGGTGACTTGGTTCGCGCTGCTGATGCTGCCGAGAATGGCGAGGTAGTAAAACGGAGCGGGCGGCGTGTAAGCGTCGGTCACCCGGGCGACCCGGATTTGACGCTGCACGGAACCGTTGTTGTTCACCGTTTGCTGATAAATCCGCGAGAGACGGTATTTGCCCTGCGCGGCTTGGACGCTGATGCCGTCGTCCTGATAGAGTTCGTACGCTTGGGCGTCCGTCCAGCGATCGGGGCCGGGATAGCAGTTGAAGGTCAGCGGGTTTTCCGGAAGCTGGCCGACCCATTGTTCCAAATCGGAGAAGGGTAGGATCGCTCCGGCACGGATGTAGATCGGCACCAACGTGAGGTCGGCGTAGTAGTTGCTGATGTAGGTGCCGCCCGGGACCGCGGCGGCGAGCGGCGCGGTGTTGTCCATGAAGGCATACCAATCGCTGCCCGCCGGGAGGTAAACGTCGCGAACCGGTGAGGTCGGCGGGTTGGCGGTGAGGTGCTGCGTGATCACCGGGGCGACGAGGAAGTCGCCGCCCACGAAGAACTGGTCGTTCAAATGACCGTAGACTCCGGCGTCCTGAGGATCGTTGAGGAACAAAGGACGGGCGATCGGCAGGCCGGTTTGCGTCCACTGATACATCGCGTCGTATTGGACCTGCATCATGCGGTAACGCAGCTCGACGTATTTACGGCAGTTCGTCGGCACCGGTTCGCCATAGGCGTAGGGTTCCTGGAACTGCTTGTTATAGCCGTCGTAATGGTTGCGGTACCACGGCAGGAACGCGCCGAGCTGCATCCAGCGGGTGAGCAGTTCGTAGTTCGTGATGCCGCCGACGATCGATCCGCCGATCACGCTCGATTGCGTGGTCGTGCCGGAGCCGACGGCGAAGCCGCCGATGTCGCAGCCGCTGATCGGCACGCCGGACATGCCCAGGTTGAGCACTTCGGGAATGTTGATGCTGAGGAAATCCCAGCTTGAGGCCGAGTCGCCCGTCCACAGGCCTGCGTAACGTTGCATGCCGGCGTAACCGCCGCGTGCGATGATGAAATTCCGCCGCGTTGGCTCCAAGGCGTTGATGCCGTTCCACGTCGCGCTGAGCAGGTTGTTGACGTAGGAATTGTGAAGCTGCGCGTTCGGTAGGTAGTTCACCGTCACCGTGCCGTCGGCGGCCGTTGACTCCTGCGCCATCATCAGATCCTGCGGGAACGTTTTATAATACACCGTGTCCGGCGGTAGGTTCGGGTCGATCGCCGGGCAGGTCATGTCCTGCCAGATCATGTCGAGGCCGACGTCCTGGAGGAGGTGCTGGTATTGCTGTCCCCACGCTTCGCGGACCGAGGCGAGACCGAAGTCCGGGTAATTCCCTGGCGCGGTCAGCGGCGTGATGCCGTCGCGGTTCGGCTGAAGCGGCGGCGACGGATAGGGATTGTTGCCCCGGTTATTGCCGTAGTTCACCCCACCTTGGTAGAGGTTCGGCGATTCACCCGCGTCGAAACGCGTGTTGTAGATGAGCGCGTTCGCGTCAATCAACGCCTCACGCTGTTCATAAGGGGCGCGAACCCCTTCCTGATTGAGTTCGTTGGTGGTGATGATCGGCGTGATGTTCGTGCTCATCTTGAAGCCGATCCCGTGCAGATCGTTGAAGAGTTCCTGAACGTTCGGGAACTTCTCTTCACTGTGCGTGAAGGTCCGGTAGTTGTCCTGGAAATCGACGTCGATGTGCAGGCCGTCGCAGGGAATGCGGGCGGCGCGATACGAGTTCGCCGCGGCGGCCAGCTTGTAGCGGTCGTAGTAACCGTAAGCGCCTTGATGCAGACCGAAGGCGTATCGCGGCGGCATCGGCGAGCGACCGGTCAGCGTGGTGTATTGCTCAAGGATGTCCGGCACCGCGTCACCGGCGAAGAAGTAGTAGTCGAGCTCGTTGTAGAGCGAACCGACGTAGTACTTCCCGGACATGTCCGAGTAATCGTTCGACGACACGTTCGCGTAAGTTTGCGCCGGGTTGTCGAGGAACACGCCGGTGGCGAAGGGCGCACCGGAAAACGCTCCCGACGGAAACGGGTTGTTTTCCACCAACACCGGGATCGAGCAATAGAGCGGCTCGGTCGGGTTGAGCGGGCCGGGATCGCCCAGGGACGGGCCGTTGTAGGTGAAGTTGTCGTAATTGAAGAACGTGAAGGTGAAATTGTTCTTCGCGAGCTGGCTGCCCGCCTTTTCACCGAGACCGAAGTAACCTGCGCCGGGCGGCGTGGTCTTCATCACGGCGATGACTTCCTGGCCGGGAATGTAGAGCACGCCCTGGCCGGGCGCGTCCTGATGGATCAGCTGGCCGTTGCGGTAAACCTGCACGGCGAACGGCGCGAGACCGATGCTGATCGTCAGCGCGCCGGTTTCGATGACCAGTGTGTTCGCCGATGGCTGGCTATGCGACGCCTGCAAGCTGGCGAGGCCGAGGTCGCGATCCACCACCGCGGTCGAAACCTCGTAGTCGTAGGTCGCGCCGGACGCCGGGTTGAAGCGCAGCCGAAACGCCGTCGGGCCGAGCAACTGGATCACCAGCGAGCGTGAACCGAAGACGAAGGTGAAATTCCGGCCGGTGGAATCGGCGGACCAACTGTCGATATTGCCCACGCTGCTCCAGCCCGAATTGTTCGGAGTGAAGCCGTTGACGGGCACAAAGGGGAAGTTCATGTGAAAAAGTGGGAAACGTGAGAATTATTCCGCCGGGCAGGTCTGGACCGGGGCGATGAGGTAGTCGCTGAGCTGGCTGACGTCCGTGCCTTCGTACGGAGCCGATTGGGCGCGGAGCTGAAGTAGCCAGCTGTAGTCAGCGTTGCCGTTCTGGCCGCGCACGGCGTTCTTGCCGAAGATCGGGATGCGGTAGTTTTTGCCGTCCTTCTGCAGCACCAGGTATTTGCCGTTGTTGTCTTTCTTGAAGGCGATGCAGGCACCGGCGGAGAAGTGGCAGCCCGCGCAACTTTCGGTGGCGAAGACGGTCGACGGGTCGGAAAGCAGGCCCGGGGGCAGGCGATCGTCCTCGGCGAGCGGTCCGGCCGGTTGGTTGCCGTTCTGGAAGAACGTTTCCATGGTCGTGTTGATGAGGTGCACCGGCACGACTTTGCCCGGGATCTTGAACTGGATGCTTTCCGTAGAAGACGGCAGCAGGCGACCATCGGGTTGGGCGGCGACGCCGCTCGGGAAGGCGGGGAACGACGGGGCGACGGGCCATTGGGTGCCGATCAACTCGTAGTATTGGAACACCGAGCCGAGTCCCTTGAGCAGGCCGCGCACTTCCGCGTTGAGCGCGTTGGTCGCCTTCGCGACTGGCAGCACCATCAAGGTCTGGGTGGGATCGGTGGTCTTCGATTCATCCCAGCTGGTGAAGACTTCCGGGCCATCGTCCTTGCCGGTCTTCGGATTGTATTGTCGCACCGGCGCCGCGTTTTTCGGTGCGAGGATGTTCACCGGTTTGGCGGGATTGTCGGGGTTGAAGAACGTCGGGCGGAGCGGCTTACCGTTGGAGCCTTTTTCCAGATCGTTCACCGCGACGTTATCGACATGCTCGAAGGTCGCCCAGATCCAGGTCGGCGACGACTCGGTGCGGACGGAAACGTGCATGCCGACGAGACCGAAATCGGCTTCGAACGGTTTGCCCGTGAGCGGGATCACCTTGGCGTGACGGACGAAGAAGCGGGCGCGGTCGTCCTGATCGCTCATTTGCTTCCACGCCATCTTGATTTCCATCGCGCCGTGCTTGGTCGTGCCTTTGTTGGCGGGGAAATCGATCTGCTGCTTCGAGGTGAACGCGGCCTGGCCTTCGAGGTTGTAGAGCTTGTTTTCGACCAGGTAGTCAAACTCGACCTGGTTGAGCGCGACCTGATAACGGACCCATTTGCCCTGCTGGTCGATCATCGGTCCAGTGAAGGCCTGAAGGCTTTCGTCGAGCAGCGGCGGGTTGATGCCGCCCGGTTTGTTCGGTTCGTCGGGCGGGGTGCCTTCACCCATGCCGTGCATCCAGAAGGTGCGGTTCGACCAGCTTTGTTTGACGGCGTCTTTCCACGGCAGGGGAGGCGCGCCGTTTTCCCGGAACACCTGGCTGATCTCGGTGAAACCTTCCCACACGCGCGGCGCGGTCGAGTCGGCCAGCGTCTTGCTTTTATCGGGCGTGCCATCGGCATTCGCCGGCCAGTTCAAAGCGAGGAACGATTGCCACGCGAAAATGTCGAACAATCGCTGGGCGGACGGAACGTTGTCGTCCGGAATGGTGAATGGCGGCTGCGGTTTCTGCGGCGTTTCGCTCAGCGCGCGGAGTTGCTCGACGTTGACATCGAACGGTAGATCCGGACTGAGCGGGACTGGAAACTGAGCAGCAGACGGGGCGGCGGGTTCGGGCGCGGCATGCAGCAAGGTGGCCAAAGGGGCGACCGCTAGAATCCGCGACAAGGTGCGGGCGATGGAATTCATCGATTTCAAAGGCTGGTGTTGAGGGTGAAAAGACCGGGACTAACAGCTTGGAGCATGCCAGTTCCTGAAACATGGGATGAAATGTTGTCATTAATTGAACTAATCAATCATGACCATTTCGTGACGTGGGCCGCTTGTTTTCTATGGAATGACGGATTTGTCAGGGAAAATTGCTATTATCTAACAAAAAAGCGTTTTCCGAATATCGCCTTTAAAACAAAAGCGGCGTCGGCATGGCAAACGTGCGGGAGGCGCCCTTGTGTCATCTTGTTCCGTGAAACCGTGGGATTCGATAACGTCCGGCGGTGTCTCGCGGTTGAAACACGTTGACCCTCCGGTCGAGCAATGTCAGATTTGTGTCCCAAAAACCTCATGAAGGTCCGTGTTCTTCTCCCAGTTTTGGCGGCCTGTTTGTCCGCTTGTTCCACGATGGATCGGCTCAAGCAGCCGATTGATGGTGGCAGCGAAACCAACCCTCTGAACGCGCCGGGTTCCAACCGGCTCAAACAGGCGGGCGGCCCGGCCAGCTTCACGCCCGGGCAGTTCGTGAAAGCGGTGATGGACAACGCGGCGTTCTTTTCCAAACGACCGAGTGGCGCGGCGGATGCGGACAAATTGCTGAAGGTCAACACGCCGATGAAGGTCATCGAAGACGATGGCGCTTATGTGAAAGTGGAGCTTGAAGGGGGAGAGGTCGGTTATGTGCCTTCCGTGATGGTATTCGATCCCAATGCGCCGATGGCAGGTTTGCCGGGTGCGCCGGGCGACGTGCAACCCTTGCCGCCGGCTCCGGTGTCGCCGTTGCCGACGGGAGGCGCAGGCGATTCGGTGCCGATCATCGCGCCGGGCGAAGGCCCGCCAATCGACTCGGTGCCTGCGGTCGTCGATCCGACCGCGCCTGCTTCCTCCAGCGATGTCCCGCCGCCGCCCGCGGCCGCGGTAACGCCCGCCACCGAAACGCCGAAAACCCCGGCGGCTGAGGAGAAAAAGGAACAGCCCTGAAATGAAAAAGCCGCGGAGTGTTCCGCGGCTTTTTCTTTTCGTGAGAGTAAAGGTGCTTCAAAGCGCCTTGAGGGCGGCTTTCACCGCTTCGAAGTCCGGGAGATCCTTTGGATGGTCCTGCACTTCCGCATAGCGGACGATGCCGGCTTTATCGATCACGAAGGCCGAGCGCTTCGCGACGCCGCCCATGATCAGATTTTTCTCTGGAAGGAATTGGTCGTAAGCCACGCCGTAAGCCTTGGCGGCCGCGTGTTCGTAGTCGCTGAGCAGCGGCAGACCGATGGTTTCCTTCTTCGCCCACTCGGCTTGGGCGAACGGATTGTCGCCGGAAATGCCGTAAACCTTCGCGTCGAGCGCTTCGTAGTCCTTCAGGCTCGAAGTGATCTCGCACAGCTCGGTGGTGCAAACGCCGGTGAAGGCCATCGGCACGAACAGCAGCAGGATGTTCGATTTGCCAATTTCTTCGGAGAGAGTGACCACTTCCGGGCCTTCGGCCGTGAGAGTGACCAGTTTGAAATCAGGGGCTTTGTCGCCAACTTGGATCGCCATATGGTATTGGGGTTGTTTGAAACCTCCCGCGGACTATAGAAGCGACCCTCGCCGGGTCAACCATCCCCGCATGCCGCCATGACCTTCGAATTTTCCCAAATTGGCCGCCACCTCGGCACGGGCAGCGGCATTGAAGAGCTGATGGACGACCTCGGCCACGCCCTCGCCCATGGCGGCCCGGAAATCCGCATGCTGGGTGGCGGGCAACCGGCGCGCATCCCGGCCATCGACGCGATCTGGCGCAGGCGCTTGGAGGAATTGCTCGCGGAACCCGGCGGGCTCGATCGCGCGCTGACTTGCTACGACGCGCCCCGTGGCAATCCGAAGTTTCTCGATGCCGTGGCCGGTTTGTTTCGCGGGTCGTTCGGCTGGAACGTGAGCGCGGAAAACGTCGCCGTCACCTCCGGCGGGCAAACGGCGTTCTTTTTCCTCTTCAATCTACTGGCGGGCGAAATGCCGGACGGTCGACGGAAGAAGATCCTGCTGCCTTTGCTGCCGGAATACATCGGTTACGCCAATCAATCGGCTTCGGTCGATTTATTCCGCGCGGTGCCGCCGTTGATTGAGGAAACCGGGCCGCACGAATTCAAATACCGCGTCGATTTCGACCGCCTGGAAATCACCGACGACATCGCGGCGATCTGTGTGTCGCGTCCGACCAATCCGACGGGCAATGTGTTAACCGACGAGGAAATGCTTCGTTTGTCCGAACTGGCGAAGGCGCACGGCATTCCGTTGATCGTCGACAACGCCTACGGTGCGCCGTTTCCCAATATCTTCTTCGCCGACGCCAAGCCCTTCTGGGACGAGCACGTCATTCTCACTTACAGCCTGTCGAAGATCGGTTTGCCCGCAACGCGAACCGGCATCGTCATCGCGCCGCCGGAAATCGCCCGCGCGTTAGGCTCGATGAGCGCGATCGTCGGTTTGGCGAATCCGAACATCGGCCAGCAGATCGTGCTGCCCCTGCTCGAGTCGGGCGAACTGTTGCGTATGGCCGACGAAATCGTGCGGCCGTATTACCGGGAGAAATCGACTCTCGCCCTGCAAGCGGCGGCCGACTCGTTTGGCGAAGACTTTCCCTGGCGGGTGCACCGCAGCGAAGGCGCGTTGTTTCTGTGGTTCTGGTTTCCCGGCCTGCCGATTGGCTCGAAGGGCCTCTACGAACGCCTCAAGCGACGCGGCGTGCTGGTGGTGCCGGGGCATTATTTCTTCTTCGGCCACGACGATGCCACGTGGCGTCATCGCGACGAATGCATCCGGGTCAGTTTCGCGATGGATGAAGCGATCGTACGCGACGGCTTGCGGATCATCGGCGAAGAAGTGCGAGCGGCTTTTGCCGGGGAATAATCGGGTGAGAAATCCCCTCGACGCCTCGCCTGAGAGGCTCCACGTTGGCGCAACATTTCGCCAAATTCATGAAACTGAATGCCATTTCCTGCGCCGCTCTCGTGGCGATTCATTGCATCGGCTCCGCCTTCGCCGCCGAAGGTTGGTCTTCCGATTTTGAAGCCGCCAAAAAACAAGCGGCCGAGCAGAAAAAAGACCTGCTCATCGATTTCACCGGTTCCGATTGGTGCGGTTGGTGCATCAAGCTCAACGACGAAGTCTTCAAGAAGGACGAGTTCAAAGCCGGCGTGAAGGACAAGTTTGTGCTCGTGGAAATCGATTTTCCGCAGGACGAAAAGAAACTCAGCGAGGCGACCAAGAAGCAGAACGAAGCTCTGCAGGAAAAGTATGGGATCAAAGGTTTCCCAACGATCTTGCTCACCGATGCCGAGGGCAAACCCTTCGCGGCTACGGGTTATGAAGAAGGTGGCGCCGCGAAATACGTCGTAATGCTTGACGGCCTTCGCGCCAAAAAGACCAAGCGCGACGAAGCGTTCGCCGCAGCGGCCAAAGCGGAAGGCGTGGAACAGGCGAAGCAATACGTTGCCGCGCTCAAGGCAATGGAGCTGGAAGACGAGACGGTGAGCGGTTTCTACGGCGACATCGTCGAGAAGATCAAGAAGGCCGATCCCAAGGACGAGAGCGGCTTTGCCAAACAGCTCGAAATGAAGTCCAAGCTGGCGAAGTTCGAGGAAGAGCTCAACGGCTACGCCGAAAAGGACGATACGGAAGGTGCGCTCAAGTTTGTCGAGAAGACGCTGGCCGAGGGCGGCTTCGAAGGTGAGGCGAAGCAACAGGTCGCGCTGACCAAGGCGATGGTTCTCGCTCATCAGAAGAAGTTCGACGACGCGATTAAAGCGGTTGACGCCGCCAAGGCGATCGCTCCCGAAAGCGAGATCGGCAAGCAGACCGAGATGATGAAGCAGCGCCTGGAAGAGATGAAAAAGAATCCTTCCGGCGAAGAGGGTCACGATCACGATCACGATCACGAAGCCGGTGACGAAAAGGCACCGGAGCCAGCGAAGCCCGCTGCGGAAGAGAAGAAGCCTGCCGCGGAGAAGAAGTAATCTTCGTTAGAACTGATTTGCAAAACGCCGCGCCGGATGATCCGGGGCGGCGTTTTTTTAGCGGCCAAGGTCGGCAGGTTTGGCGAGCGCTTGCCTTCGGAGTTGGGAAAGGGAGGGAAACGGGTGAAAAGAAACCATCATTCGATTGATGGTCGGGCTGGCGGGATTGTCCTGCGGACCATGCCAGCTAGCGGCTTCGCCGATTTTTGGACGGTCGCGAAGCTCCCGCCGCATTCTCACCCACCAGCCCTTCGCCGGTGAGTTGCGCGGTTTCCCGGTGAAAGGAAACGCGAAAAAAAGAACCCATTCCTATGAATGGTCGGGCTGGCGGGATTCGAACCCACGGCCTCCTGCACCCCATGCAGGCGCGCTACCAGACTGCGCCACAGCCCGTTTTATTGGCGGGCGCAAAAGGAGCAGGGGAAATCCGCATTGGCAAGCCCGGAAAATCGTGCGATTTCCCCGCGCGCAATGGAACGCGTCAAAACCGCCATCGTGGGAGCCAGTGGCTACACCGGCATGGAACTGCTCCGGCTGCTGCTGGTGCATCCGCAGGTCGAACTCGTCGCCGCGACTTCCCGTCAGGAAGCCGGCAAGCCGATTCACGCCGTGTTCCCGCGTTTCCGCGGTGCGCAGGCCGCGTCGCTTGCGTTCATCGAGCCCGATCCGGGTGCGATCGCGGCGACCGGTGCGAAGGTTGCGTTTCTCGCTCTGCCTCACGGCGTGGCGGCGGAGATCGCCCGCGCGCTGCTTGAGCGGGGCTTGAAGGTGATCGACCTGAGCGCCGATTTTCGCCTGCGGGACGCGGCGGTTTACGAGGAGTTTTACGGTCACGAGCATCCGGCGCCGGATTTGCTCGCGGAGGCGGTCTATGGTTTGCCCGAGGTTCGCCCGGAGGCGATCGCTAACGCGCGCTTGGTCGCGTCGCCCGGTTGCTACCCGACGAGCATCCTGCTGCCCCTGCTGCCCCTGCTGCGGGAAAAGCTGATCGACCCCGCCACCATCGTCGCCAACTCGATGAGCGGCGTCAGCGGCGCGGGACGGAAAGCGGATCTCAGTCTGTTGTTCGTCGAGTGCAACGAAAGTGTGCGGGCGTACGGTTTGCCGAAGCATCGCCACCTTTCGGAAATCGAACAGGAGCTCTCGATCGCCGCGGGCGAATCGGTCGTCATCACGTTCGTTCCGCATCTGATTCCGGTGAACGCGGGGATTCACACCACCACGACCGCGAAGCTCGCGCCGGGAGTCGGCCCCGAGGCGATCGGCCAGGCGCTGGAAAAAGCTTACTCGGACGCGGCCTTCGTGCGTTTGCTCGGCCGGGGCGGTTGCCCAGACACGAAAAACGTCACGCGCACCAACTTTATCGACATCGGGTGGCAATTTGACGCCCGCACGGACCGTATCGTGCTTCTCAGTGCCGAAGACAACCTCGGCAAAGGCGCAGGTGCGCAAGCCGTGCAGAGTTTCAATCGGATTTTCGGCCTGCCGGAAATCGCCGGATTGCAAAACTTCTGAGAACATATCTATTCTCTATCCCCTTTTCCGCGTCATGGACTTTCCCTTCTCCCGGCTCAAAGGCGGCGTTGGTGCGCCGCATGGTTTCCTCACTTCGGCGGTGAGTTGTGGCATCAAGAATCCCGACGTCAAACGATTGGATCTCGCGCTGATCTATTCCGAGAAGCCGTGCTCGTCCGCAGGAACGTTCACCACCAATCGCGTCAAAGCCGCGCCGGTAAAGGTCAGCCAGGCCCACCTGCGCAAAGGCGATCTCCGCGCGATCATCGCGAACTCCGGCAACGCCAATGCGTGCACCGGCATTCAAGGCATCCGCGACGCCAAGGCGATGTGCGATGGCGTGGCAAAACCACTCGGGTTGAACCGCAGTGAAATCGGCGTGTGTTCCACCGGGGTGATCGGCCTGCCGATGCCAATGATGCGGATGGAGCCGAAGTTCGATGAACTGGTTGAGCGCCTCGCGACCAAACAAGGCCCGGATGTCGCCGCGGCGATCATCACTAGCGACACGCGGCCGAAGGAGGTCGCGATCTCTTTCGACCTCGGTGAGCATCGTGTGCGCATCGGAGGCTGCGTGAAAGGCGCGGGCATGATTTCTCCGAGCATGGCAACGATGCTGTGCTTCATCACCACCGACGCGAACGTGCCGAAAGAAGCGCTGCGCAAAGCGGTGCTCGAATGCGTCGAAGGCAGCTTCAACCGCATCACGATCGATGGCGACATGAGCACTAACGACACCGTGATGGTGTTGGCGAACGGCGCTTCCGGCATGCCGGCGATTCGTCGCGGTAGCGCACAGTGCAAACAATTCCGCGAAGCCCTGCAGTGGGTGATGTTGGAGCTGGCGAAGGCCGTGGTGCGCGATGGCGAACGCGTGACGAAATTTGTCACCGTCGACGTGAAAGGCGCGCGGACTTATCTTGATGCGAAAAAAGTCGCCGAAGCGGTGTGCAAATCCGCGCTGGTGAAGTCGTCCTGGAACGGCGGCGATCCGAACTGGGGCCGCATCCTGCACGCGGTCGGTTACTCGCGCGCGCGCATCCGCGAGGAACTCGTCGACATCCACATCGGCGGTAAAGCGGCGTGTTTGGGTGGCTTGCAAGCGGACACGCCGATGGACCAACTGCGCGCGGCAGTGGCCGAGCCGGAGTTCAACATCACGATTTCCCTCAACCAGGGCGACGCCGATTACACCATGTATTCCAGCGACCTTTCGCCCGAGTACATCGATTTCAATCGCTCGGAATACGCCTACTGGAAGCAGGCGCGGAAGGACGGCTTGGTTTAGCAGGACAAGTTTCCAACTTGTCGTTTTCGGGCGAAAAGAGGGTTCACAAGTTGGAAACTTGTGCTACTTCTCCCCGCGTCGCACGGGTAGCTCAGCGGTAGAGCAACCGGTTTACACCCGGTCGGTCGGGGGTTCGATCCCCTCCCCGTGCACCATGTTTTCCCGGCCAAGCGGTGCTTGCACCCGGGGGCAGCGGATGGTTTGTTCCGCGCCGCCATGCATTTGCGATTCACCGAACCTGAACTCGCCATCCTCATCGAGATGGTCAGCCTCGCCGCGAATGTGGCGGCGGTGAATCAGAAGCCAGGCGCGGAAGAAGGTGTCGCCGCGTTTGAAGATCTCGAAAGCAAGATTCTCGAACGAGCAGGCCATGCTGGCTTCGGCGACATCATCGAGTTCGATGACGAGAAGCAGCAATACCGCGTCACCGACGAATACGAAGGCGGGTCATTTTATCAGGAATGCTTCGACGAATTCCGGGAGGAAAGTTTCTGGGAGGAACTCGTCATCCGGTTGGCCGACCGCGATTTGATCCGTTCCATCGGGCTGCGAGCCTGGGAGAAGCTCAATGAACTCGAGCGCCGCGCGCGGACCTCGGAAATCGAGAAGCGCTATTGGGACGAGTTCACCAAGAATGGCATCGACCGCATCGCGTTGATCCACCCGCCGAGCGAGGGGTGAGGCTCCGTTCGCCAGTATATCGGCACGAAAAAGGGCGGCCTCGCGGCCGCCCTTTCGCGTGAAAGGGAGTGGGGATCTTTACAGGCCGGGTTCGGCCTCTTGAGCCCGTTCCTGGCCGTGGATGTCCACGGCTTTGTAGCCACCCTTCGATTTGAAGTAGAAGTGGATGCCAAGATAGCAAAGAAGCATGAAGGCCGGGAACATCGCCATTTTTGCCAGAGCGCCGAATTGGCCGGCCTTGTCGGCGGCTGCAAGCGCTTGCTGGTCGGCGGGCTCAGTGATTGCCACTTTCTTCACCGGGTCGATGGCCTGGTATTTGCCGAGTAGGTAATTCTTCTCGATCAGCACCGTTTGAGCGACTTGCGGAGCCTGACGGCTGAATTCGGCACTCGTCGTCTTTTCCTGGAGGGCGCCGATGAAGGGGAATCCAAGCACCCCGGCCGCGATCATGCCGATGCCGGAGATGGCGTTAAGCGTGAGTGCGCCGCCCTTGGGGCTCTGTTCCGCAGCGATACCGAGCATCGTCGGCCAGAAGAAGGTCTTGCCCAAGCCGTAGAGAGTGGCTGCGGCGAAGATCATGCCCAGGCCGGTGTTGCCAGTCTTCGAGAGGGCGAACAAGCCGGCGATGGCGAGAACCGAGCTGATGATCAGCAGGCCAACCGGGGAAAACTTATGAATGATTGGTCCGGCGAAGAACCGCAACACCATCATGATCGCGGAGGTGTAGACCAACACCCAGCCAGGATGATGGCCGGCTTCATGGAGCGGTTTTTCCATCAGTGAGCTGATCCAGCCGTCGGTGCCGATCTCGGTGATCGCCAAGGGCACCATGACGATGATTAGCAACGCAATCAAAGGGCGGCCAAAGCTGCCCGTATAGACACCGAAACCCACAGCGGCTGCGGCGGTAAGTCCCCAGACGAGACCTTTGCCCCAGGCGAACACTTCGCCAAGCTGGGAGAAAATCAGGCCGAAAGCGACCAGCGCGCCAAAGCCGCCGAACTCCTTGAGCATCTCGCGGTAGCTGACACCGGCTTGCTCACGCTCGCTTTTCGGAAATTTGGCACCGATCAGCATAATCATGAAGATCACGGCTGGGATGGCAATGATGCCAAGGACCATTCGCCAGTCGCCTTTTTCCGCCGTGTTCGACATCGCGATGGAGATCAATCCGCCAAGCACCAAGCCGCCGGGCCATGCTGCGTGAAGAATATTGAGCCACTTGGCTTTGTCCTTGCGGAACATGGTGGCAACAACCGGGTTGATGAAAGCTTCGACGGTGCCGTTGCCCAGGCCCAGGATGATCGAACCCCAGTACAACAGTTTGTAGCCCTTGGCCTGTGCAACCTTCAGTGCTTCGCCTTCCAATCCCTGAATCGCGCCGTAAGCGGCGGAAGCCATAGCCAGGTAGACTGCGTAGCAGATGAAGGAAAAGACCATCGCGGTCCGGTAGCCGATCTTGTCGATGATCAAACTGAAGAGGATGATCGAGATGGCGAAAGGCCAAACGCCCGCGCCCTGAAGGCTGCCGATCACGACCTTGTCGATGTCGAAATCGGTGGCGAAGCGACCGACCAAAAGCATGCGGGTGATAAAGCCGAACGCGGTTGCGATCAGCGCGATGAAACAGCCCCAGAATAGGGCCATATTAGGTTTTTCGGTGTCGGCGGGACTCATGGTTTTCTTGAGATGAGGTGGTCTGTCTAACGACCAAAACGCCCTATTGCAAGCATCCGCAAAGCCCGTGGAATACAGGTCACACGTAGAGTTGCGTAACGTTGCTGTCGTAATTCTCCACCTAGGAGGGCGCAAAAAAGCCCGGCTTTCGCGAGGAAAGCCGGGCTTGGGAATCGTTCGGATACGATCAGTTGGAGCCCGAGATGAGGCTGGCCTGGGTGGCACCCTTCTTGAGCTTGCTCTGCTTGAGCCAGCTCATGGTCGAGCGGAGCTTTTCACCGGTCTTCTCGATCGGGTGAGCGGCTTCGGCCTTACGGATCGCGTTGAAGCGCGGGTAGCCTTCCTTATACTCCTTGATCCAGTCTTTGGCGAACTTGCCGGACTCGATGTCCTTGAGCTGCTTCTGCATCCGCTTTTTCACGGAACCGTCGATGATCTTCGGACCGACGGAAACGTCGCCCCACTCGGCGGTTTCGGAAACGGAGAAGCGCATGCCGGCGAGGCCTTGCTCGTTCATCAGGTCGACGATGAGCTTCAGTTCGTGCAAGCACTCGAAGTAGGCCATCTCCGGCTGGTAGCCAGCCTCGACGAGCACTTCGAAACCGGCCTTCACGAGGGCGGAAGCGCCGCCGCAAAGGACGCACTGTTCGCCGAAGAGGTCTGTGACGGTTTCCTCACGGAAATTGGTTTCGAACACACCGGCGCGGGCGCAACCGACGCCGCGAGCCCAGGCGAGAGCGGTTTCCTTGGCTTTGCCGGAAACGTTCTGATGCACGGCGATCAGGCCGGGCACGCCTTTGCCAGCGACGAACTGCGAGCGCACGGTGTGGCCCGGGCCTTTCGGCGCGACGAGGATGACGTCGATGTCCTTCGGGATTTTGAGGTCGCCGAAGAGCACGGCGAAACCGTGCGAGAAGAGGAGGGTCTTGCCCTTGGAAAGGTTCGGCGCGATGTCCTTGGCGTAAACTTCCGGGATCACGGTGTCCGGAACGGCGACGAAGATCACGTCGGCGGCCTTCACGGCATCGGCGGTGTCCATCACTTCGAAGCCGAGCTTCTTGGCGACTTCGCGGGACTTGGACTTCTTATAGAGGCCGATGACGACCTTGAGTCCGCTGTCCTTGAGGTTCAGCGCGTGGGCGTGGCCTTGGGAGCCGAAGCCGATCACGGCGAGGGTTTTCTTCTTCAGGGACGTGAGAGAAGCGTCCTTGTTGGTGTAGATCTTCGCGGCCATGGCGGGTCTCTAAATGGTGGATTGGGAAACGAGCCGTTCCAGGATTGGAGCGGCAGGGGCGCCAAGCTGGCTGGCAAATCGTTCGTGGTCAAGCGCTCGGAACGGGAAAAAGGGGAAAATGTGACCTGAATCCGCGATTTCCTCTGCTCTGCTCGGGTGAAAATTGCTGGTTTCCGGGAAAAGGTCGGTTTTTGCCAGGGTGGGTGGAGGTTAAAACCGGGCTTTTAGGTCGATATCCGCTCGCGGCTGGGGTCGGCGCAAAATTTTCCTTCAGAGCTTCGGGCTTGATGAGGCTCCGACCGCTTTCCCGATTTTTTGGCGATGACGCCGTAATGCGGCAGCCGATAAGGAGGTTCGGAGGTGCTGGGTGAGTTCTTCCAATCGAGCGAGTTGCGTGGCTTTTTCGGGTCGTTCGGCTGGATCGAAGCGCAGCTGTTGATGCAGATCGAGGGCTTCGTCCAGGAGTGCGGGCGAATCTAAATGACTTCGCAGCTCCGCCAACCAGCGGCCGAGCGGGTGTCCGGGAGGGCGTTCACCGAGCCATTTGCGGGCGATTTTTTCCAAATCATGCAAAGGCGTGCGTGGACGAGAACCGGTCCAACGGGTTGCCGCGCGGAGGTCGTCTGCTTTCCGACGGCGCGAACGCCAGAGACTTCGTCCGATGATAAGCGCCCCGATCAGCCCCAAGCCGCCCATGACCGATGCTCCGATCAGCCGGTTGCCGGGTTCGTTGCGCCAGAGGTAGAAATCCTCTCTCGCGCGCTGGATTGCGTCGCTCAGCCATTGCCACGACGACAGCCGGGGCGATTCGCGGCTGAGCCAATCGGGCGGGGTCGGGTCGAAATCCAGCCAGCGCTGAGCCTTTTCATCCCACACCCGGCACCACGCGTGGCCGTGAATGCCGCGGACGACCGATTCGCCGCGACGGAAATCGGTTTCCATCACCGCATAGCCGATGGCGTAACGCGCGGGCACGCCGGCTTCCCGCAGCAGCAAGGTCGCGGCGCTGGCGAAGTATTCGCAATGGCCTTCGTGCTTGCTGGTTAGGAACGTGGAAAGCGCGCTGCGGGCGGTGTGGCTGCCGGGCGAAAGGGGCGGAATGGATAAATAGCGCGTGTAACGGAAATCGCGGCGGAACCACGCGCGGATGGCTCCGAGTTTGCGTTCCAACGGCAAATCGCGCAGGCCGAGCTTGTCGATCGTTTCCCGCACCGCGGCCAGTTCGTCGTCGGGGACCTTGAGATCGGGCACGAACGGCTTCGGCACGGGATCGCGCCACGGCGGATTGTCCGGGGTTGTCGCGGGATCGGAGAGGATCAAGCCATCGATCACCGCTTCCTTGGGGAAAATGCGCACGGTGCCGACGGCGTTGCGCTCCGCGCCGTCGAGCGCGAAACCGGTGAGGCTGGCCACGTTTCCGGGCACCGGAAGCGCCATGTTGTCGGTGGCGTTTCCCCGCATCCTGAAACGCGGCAGGTCGCCCCGGGTGGCGGAGGCGTCGTCGTTGGGCGAAGCAAGGCGGTCCGCGCCATCGCGGTCCACCGAAAAATAGGCCACACCCTCGCGTTCGGTGAAGACGAGTGCTTCAAAATCGCTATTCAGGCCGCGCTTATCCGGCGGGACGAGAAAGCGCCAACTGCCTTTGTCGTAGAGATTGTAGATCGAAGTGTGCAGTAGCGACGGAATCGAGCCGTCTACTTGCTTGATCCGCCAGAGGATGTCGCCGGATTGCTTCAATTCGCCCAAGCGGCCGATCGCGGTGCGGTAATGCTCCGATGGCGGACCTTCGCCGCGACCCGCCCATTCGCCGCTGTCGAGCCAGCGGTAAAGTTTGCCCAAGCCGATTTGTCCCGTCACGGCCAACCCGGAAATCACCAGCAAGCTCAGGAAAATCGCCACTCTGCGCCCGCGATTGACGGCGATCAGTGCCCAGTAAATCAACGCCGCCAAGCCGGGCAAAAACAACGCCGAGGTCGCGTTCGGTCCCAGCGAAGCGCTAAGCAGGGCGGCCGCGAAGGTAACGTAGTGAAACACCACGGGCAGTTCTCGTTCCGGCAATCCCATCGACCGCGCACGGAGATTCCGGCGACGGGCGAAGTAGAAAAACGCACTTAGCGGCAAAGTGTCTCGCGTGCCGTACGATTGGACGAATTGCAGCGGCAACAGCAGCGCGGGCGACCAGAGGAACAAGATCTGCAAGACGCGCGGCGCATTTCCATCGAGCCAAGTCAGGGCGATGGTCATCACCATCAGGCCGAGCGAGACAAACCACGCGCGCGAGATGGCTTTGTCATCGAAATCCCATCGCAAGCGCGACCAACGCGCGCCTTCCACCAGCAGCGCCAGCGCTCCGCCAACCCACGGATGTGCGGTCATCACGCCCCAGAACAGGAGCGTGGCGCCGAGGAGAAAGGGAGGTGGAGAGCGGTGGGGCACGATGGAGTGAAAAATGAAAGCGGACTTTAACCTCTAACCATGGCCAATCGCGTCGGCAATTTTCCCAAGTCGCGGGCGAGTTGGCCGGATTCGATCCAGTGCCCGGGGAAACCAGCGGGAGAAGAACCGTGACCGACGGCGATCAATGCGCATTCGAGTCCGCTACCGGCGAGCTGGCGAACGAACGCGGCGCGGCTTTCCGACCACCCGCAGCAAATGACCAAGCAAGACGTGAGTTCGTCGCGATAACGCTGCACCAGCTTGGCGAGGGTGTCGAAGTGCTCTTCCGGCTCGGCTTCGACCGCAGCGAGGACTTCGAGCAATTTCTCGGTGCGGGCCATGCCGCGACCGACGGTAACGATGTGGGCGCGGTCCTTGATGAACATCAGGTCGAGCAATGATTCGCGCGTATCGAAACTCGCGGCGAACGAGGCGGCGATGGAAACGGCATCTTCAAAGAGCAATTCGTCGCCGGGCGCGGGGAAGGTGTCGAAGACCATTCCGTAGCGCGGGTAAAACGTGTCCTCGAGTTCCTTGACGATCGGGCGACTCGTCTTCGCCCAACTTTTCCAATGAATCTGCCGGATCGGATCGCCCGGTTGATAATCGCGCAGACCGACGAATTCGCCCGTTTGGCCGATGGCGTTCGACGACGTTTCGCCGCCGATTTGAAAGCGCGCGCTGCCGGGCAGTTCGATCGCGGGCAAGCGGTAACGCGGAGGCAGCACGGTCAAGGTAGCGGGCGGCGCGGAAACGCGGGCGACGCGCTGGAACAAGCCGAAGGGATCGGGCAGCAGCACCCGCAAATCGTCCAAACGGATCACGCCACGGCGGCGCGGAGTCAGCTCGATCGTGACGTCGGTCGATTCGCCCGACTTCAGAGCGAAAGGTTCCAAACTCCGGCCGCCGTCGTACAAGCGTCGACGCTCAAGCAGCCATTGCCAGCGGTAGTAGATGAAGGTGCGATCGAAGAGATTGCGTTTCGCTTCGCCTGGCTCCGGCGTGTGAAGAAATTGCCCGACGCTCGGCCGGGGATCGGGCGGTGTCTCAGTCAACCACGCGGAGGCGATCCGGCGTTTGCCCGGATTGACGAGGCGAATCGTACCCCGCGCGGTTTCACCGGCGGTGACGAGATGGGGAAACGTGCGATGCGCTTGCAGTCCCCGGGCGCGACGCAGCATCGCCCATGGCAAGGCGATCGCGCCGAGCGCGATGGTGAACGAAAAAATCAGGTAAACCGGCGCGCGCTGTTCGCCCACGCCGAGCATCGACGTGAGGATCAACGCGCAACAAAGCCCGATGCCCGCCGGGCGGATGCGCCGGGCGAAGAAGAAATTGATTCCCGTGCCCCGCCAATACGTGCGGTGCAGGAAGCGGTGGAAAACTTTGGAGGCGGCCCGCATTTCAAACGGGAACGGGAATGCGTTCGAGCAGGCTGGCAACAATCGAGCGCGCGGTCGTGCCCGAGTAACGGGCTTCCGGTTCGAGCACGAGGCGATGCGCGATCACCTCGACGGCGACGGCCTGGATCGTTTCCGGCAGGACGAAATCGCGGCCTTCGAACAGCGAAAGGGCTTGGGCGACTTTCATCAGCGCCAGCGAGGCGCGCGGGCTGGCGGGAAGCTGGATTTCCCGATGGCCACGCGTGGCGGCGACTAGGGAAACGACGTAATGGCGGAGTTCTTCGCTGAAGCGAACGGCCCGCGCGGCGTTTTTGAGAGCCACCACTTCCTCGCGGCTGACGGCGGGCACGAGCGCATCGACCGGATGGCGGTCGGCTTGATCGGCGAGGATCGCGGCTTCTTCGTCCGCGCTGACGTAACCAAGCGCGCATTGCATCGAGAAGCGGTCCATCTGGGCTTCGGGCAAAGGGTACGTGCCGCGGAACTCAACCGGGTTTTGGGTGGCGATGACGAAAAACATGCCATCGAGATCGTGACGCGCGCCATCGATTGTGGCCTGATTTTCGCTCATCGCTTCGAGCAACGCGCTCTGCGTGCGCGGCGAAGCGCGGTTGATTTCATCTGCCAGCAGGATGTCGGTGAAAACCGGCCCGGGGTGAAAGCGGAACTCCTGCGAACGCGGGTCGAAGATCGAAACGCCCAGAATGTCGGAGGGCAAAAGATCGGGCGTGAATTGCACCCGCTTGAAAACCGCACCGTCCACCGCGCGGGCGATCGCTTTGGCCAGCGTCGTTTTGCCCGTGCCGGGATAATCTTCCAGCAGCACGTGCCCTCCGGAGATCATGCAAGCGAGCACGCGGCGGATGGTTTCGTCCTGGCCGCGGACGACGGAACGGACGGCGGTTTCGAGTCGGGTGGCGGTTTCGTGAGGCGTCATGGAGTGCGGGCGCGGTCGGCGTCGGCGAGTTGCCGGTGAAGGGTGAAAAGCTGGCGAAGTTCGGCGAGAGCGTCGGGGATTTTGCCGAGTCGTTGAAGAGAGGCTTCGTTGAGAAATTCACGGGAGCGATCGCCGCCTGCGACGAGATCGATTTCGAGCAGCAAGCGAGGTCCGGCAGGTGTTTGGACGATCGGATACAGCGGATAAACCGCCGCGTCGCTCGATTTGTCTGTGCGGAGGGAAATCCCGGCCCAACGGCCGTGGCGGACGACACCCAGCACTTTCGCCGGAGCGGCATCCGGTCGATGTGCGTCGATCCATTCGTAGCCGAAATTGCGCAGGAAGTGCGAGGCGTCGTCGTCGCGGAGCCGAAGATGCGTGGTGGTCGCGAGTGCGGCGAAGGGATCGCCTTTTTGCCCGAGCGCCGTTTGCCAGCGGGCGAAAACTTCGCGTGCCGCCGTTTCGTCCGGCGCTTCACCCGGTGCGGGCGAATCGAGGAGAGCGCTCGACTCGAACAGGCGGCGTTGCCATTCGGTTTCCCAGCCGGCTTTCTCCCGTTCGGCGAACGCGTTCAAAGTTGCGAACGCTTTGCTCGTCGCTCCCTCCGGATGCCAGAGCCAGCCGGTGGCAGATTTTTTGAAATGGAAAACCCGCAGGTCGGTTCGCCCGGCTTCCTGCGGGCGGAACGTTTGATAAGCCGCGATTGCGCGATCGCCTTCTTCCTTCAAAGCGACCGGAACGAGCAGGAACGATCCGGGAGCGGGTAGCCCGTGACGAACGGAAGCGAACGCGAGCAAACGGTTGCAGGTGGTTTCCGGTTCGCCCGTGAGATCGACCAGCGGCAGCGCGGCGGTGGGATCGGACGAAAGCAGGGCGGCCGGAAAGGCGCGGTGGATTTCTGCGGAGGTCGCTTGGGGGGTCGGCGGAAAATCCATCCGCAGTTGATCAGGCATCTTCGATAGGAAGACGTTTTGCGATTCGCTACCGCGAAGTTGATCCTGAGGCGGGCCGGGCCAAGTCAGCCGCCAGCTTTCATCGGCTTCGCGCCGGAAAAGAAGTTCCGACATCGCAAAACGCGGTGCGCCGGTTTTTCCAGCCGTCGTGTCGAGCAGGCCAAGAGAAACCCGAGCGCGGTTTGCTTCGATCGTTTCGCCGAGGACCGAGACGATGACTTGGGGCGAAACGAAATCCCGCCATTCGGCAGCCGGCGTTTTGCCCGCGAAGGTCCGGTTCAGGTCCACCGGCGTTTCCGTGGCGCCCCCGAAAGGCGGCTCGGAAAGGCCTCCGAGCAATCCCAAAAGGACGGAAGTGTCGCGTTCGCGGCAGGCCTTTACGAACCGCTGTGCGAGCAATCGAGGTGAAGAAGTTCGTAGGTCGCCCGGGGAAATTTTTTCGCGGATCAATCCCCGCAGCCGTTCTTGTGCGTTTGCCCGCAACGCATCGAGCGCGGCCGGTTGGCGCGTTTGCATCCAATCGACCAGTTCGCGTTGTCGCCGGCTCCGGTTCGCATCGTAGCCGAGCGAAGTGTTCTCGAACGATCCGGGCAACGGCGCCGGAAGCCATGCATTGCCTTGCCGCAGTAGCGCGACCGTTTCCACGCGCAGTTTGGACGAATCGAGCGGCGAATCTTGAATCACCAAGGCGGCGGCGAAGTCGCCGTCGGTTTTTACTTCCTGCGCGGCGAAGGCTTCGGGTCCGAGTCCCTTTTTCAACTGCTCTAAACGCTTGGCAATTTCCGCGCGCTTGTCCTCGCCGGTGATGGGCGAAAGGGCGGTGTCCTTGCCGGGGTCGAGGTTCACTTTCCCGGCGCGCACTTGTTCCAAATAACGCACGGCGGTTTGCCCCGGGTCGTCGCCGGCGAAGGCGAGACCCGCGAGCGTGAAACCAATGACCCAAGGCAACCTCACAGCGCTTGGTGAAACGTGTCCGCCTCGGTGAGCGATTCGATGAAGCTCGTCAGCAGGTCGATCGTTTTGTCGATGTCGCCGAGGTCGACGGTTTCCACCACCGAATGCATGCAGCGCAGCGGCAGAGAAACCAATGCGCTCGGAATGCCATCGCGGCTGTGGAAAATCTTGTCCGTGTCGGTGCCCGAAAAACGACTGCTCGATTCGTGCTGCACCGGGATTTCGCGCTTCTTCGCGACGTCGATCAAACGACGCACGACCAGCGGGTGATTGCACGTGCCGTGGGTGAGCGACGGGCCGCCGCCAAGGGTGACTTTGCCGAATTTCGCGTGGTCGATGCCGGGCGTATCGGTCGCGTGGGTGACATCGAGGCAAACGCAGAGCGCGGGCTGCAACCGGTGGGTCGCCATGATCGCGCCATTGCCACCGATTTCCTCCTGCACCGCGTTAAGGCAAACGACGGTGAACGCGGGCTTTTTCTTCGCCGCGGCGAGGCGTTTCATGACCTGAGCGATGATGTAGCCACCGACGCGGTTATCGAGTGCGCGACCGGCGAGGCGCTGATGGGCGAGTTCGATCGGGCCGTCCTGATACACCGCCGGGTGACCGACGCGGATGCCGAGCGTGGCGACTTCTTTCGGATTCGAAGCGCCGACATCGACCCATAGGTCATGCACCTGCGGCGCTTTTTCGTGGCCGTGTTCGTCGCGGCGCAAATGGATCGCTGTGTTGCCGATGATGCCGGGCACCGGGCCCTTGTCGCCTGCGATGGTCAGGCGTCGTCCGCGCGCCGTCGCGGCATCGCTGCCGCCGACGCGGTCGAGCCGCAGGAAGCCTTTGTCGTCGATGTGCTTCACCATGTAGCCGATTTCGTCGGCGTGGGCTTCGAGCATCACCACCCGTTCCGATTTCCCGGGCAAGATCGCCCAAGTCGACCCGTAGGCGTCGCAAGCGGTTTCGGCGGCGTATTGGCCGATCCATTTCGCCCAAACCCGCTGGCCGGGCATTTCAAATCCGGTGGGACTCGGGGTAGCGAGGAGTTCGTAGAGAAATTCGCGGTCTTCCTTTTTCATTCAGTCCGGTCATTCAAGCACGCGCCTCGCCGCTGGCAATGCGGGAGCCGGTTGAAACGCGGTCAAATGGGCCTAGATTGATTCTCGTTCAGTTGTGCCGCCATGTTCGAAGTCTTCCGCAACGGCGCCGGGGGGAAGTTTTACTACCGGCTGAAATCGCCCAATGGCGAAACCATCCTCGCGAGCGAAGGATACGAGCGGAAGGCATTCGCGCTCAATGGCATTCAAGCGGTGAAGCGCTACGCGGCCGAAGCGTCGAACTATGAAATCAAACCCGCGGCCGGGGGGCGGTGGCATTTCGTCCTGCGGGCGTGTAATGGCGAGCCGATCGGCTGTGGCCAGCCTTATCCGGGGCGCGACGGGGTGCGACAGGGCATCGCGGCGGTGGCAAAGCATGTGATGGACGAAGTCCGCGACCTGACGGTTTGAAAGGTTTCCGGGAAAAACGTCAGGATTTGCCTTGACGGTAGTCGTTCCGCGGGCAGACTTCGCGCCCCGCAACCGACCCCTTTCCTTTATGGCACGCATTTGCAGCATTCGAGGCACCCGTGTCCGCTCCGGCGGCAAAATTCACCGTTCCGGCTTGGCCAAGAAAAAGGGCGGTATCGGTCGTCACGTCACCAAAGTGGTGAAGCGCACCGTTTCTCCGAACCTTCAAAACAAGCGCATCTGGGTTCCTGAACTCGGCCGCTTCGTCCGCGTGAAGCTTTCCTGCCGCGCGCTGAAGACCGTCAACAAGAACGGTGCCTTCAAGACGCTCAAGGAAGCCGGTCTCGTCTGAGACTGAGTCGCTTCTAGCGGTTATTCCTTTTCAAAGCCAGCGGCTTGGATTCGTCCACGCCGCTGGTTTTCTTTTGCCCGAAAAGCAAACGGCGAGCTCTGTGGCCCGCCGTTGAAAGGGGTGAATTGAGTGCCGTCGCTCAGCTCCGCCAGCGCTTGGAGAGATCCTGGTAGGCGTCGATCCGGCGATCGCGGAAAAACGGCCAGATCCGGCGGAAGTCTTCGACGAGCTGGAGGTCGACGTCGTGAAACACGATCTCTTCGTGTTCGGTCGAGCCTTTGGCGACGATTTCGCCGTAGGGATTGGCGACGAACGAGCGCCCCCAGAACTCGGTGCCACCGTGGCTGCCCGAGCGGTTGACGGCGGCGAGGTAGCAGCCGTTGGCGACCGCGTGGCCGCGCTGCACGGTTTCCCACGCGCAATGCTGGGCATCGCCAAGCGCGGGTTTTTCCTCCGGCAACCAGCCGATGGCGGTGGGGTAAACGAGGATTTGCGCGCCGCCGAGGGCCATGAGGCGGGCGGCTTCCGGATACCATTGGTCCCAGCAGATCAGCACGCCGAGTTTGCCGAAGCGGGTGTCCCAGACCGGCCAATCGCTGTCGCCGGGGGTGAAATAGAATTTTTCCTCGAAACCGGGGTCCTGCGGGATGTGGGATTTGCGGTAGAGGCCGAGCAGGGCGCCATCGGCGTCGTGAATCGCGGCGGTGTTGTGGTAAAGGCCCGGGCCGCGTTTCTCGAAAAGCGACGAAACGAGGACGATGCCGAGTTCCTTGGCCAGTGCGCCGAGGCGATCCGTAAGCGGGCCGGGCAGTGGATCGGCGAGATCGAACAGCGCGGGGTCCTCGACCGTGCAAAAGTAAGGCGTCAGGAAAAGTTCCTGGGTGACCACGATGTTCGCGCCGCCCGCTGCCGCCTGACGGATCAACGCCTCGTGATGCGTGAGGGCTTCGTCTTTCGTGGCGAAGGTTTTCGACTGGAGCAGGGCGAGGCGAGGCATGGGAGAGACGGAAGACGGGCAGACGGAAGATTCAAGAACGAAGAAGGGCTTTCTCATAGGTCCTATAGGACGTATGGATTCCATAGGACCGATATGATCGAAGGCAAAACCAAAGCGGAAGCCGCCTGCCACCTCTGCGGCCAGGAAGCCGACATCGTGCTCGATGGAGTGGGTTGGTGCGCGGGCTGCTGGCATGCCAAGGGCTCGTGCTGTGGGGAGTCCGAGATGGAGGACGAGGCGGAATGAATATTTTCGACGAAATCGCCGCGCGGGCCGACCGAGAGCGCACGGCCGTAGTGGCGGAAGGCAAGCGCGTGACTTTCGGCGAATTGCTCGCCCGTGCGGAAACCGTTGCGGAGTGGCTGAGGGCGCTGCCGGGCTTCGTTTCGCCGGGTGTTCCACGGATCGGCTTGGCCTGCGACAACGGCCTCGACCACATCGTGCTGGCGCTCGGGATTTTAAAAGCGGGTGGCTGCCTGGTCCCGGTCGCCGATGAGCTGACCGAAGCCGAGCGCGCGGAAGTGATCGAACGGACCGGTTTGCACGGCGTGGTGATTGGGGCGCGGGAAAAATGGCGACCGGGCGAGGAAGCCGGTGGCCGGGAAACCGCGACCCAAGCCTGCTGGGTGCCGCTTTCCACGCCGCCGCTGGAGCACGAAGAAGCCTTCGCCGCGCTTTCGCCGGCGTTCATCCGCTTCAGCTCCGGTACGACCGGTCGCAGCAAAGGCGTCGTCTTGAGTCACCGGACGTTGCTCGACCGCATCACGTCGGCGAACCAAGTGCTGCAAATTAGTCCCGACGACCGCGTGTTGTGGATGCTGCCGATGGCCCACCATTTTGCCGTTTCGATCGTGCTCTATCTCTCCTTCGGCGCATGCACCGTCGTGGGCGATTCGCATCTCGCCGTCGATGTGCTGGCGTTGGCGGAAAAGGAGCGCGCGACCGTGATTTACGGCGCGCCCTTTCATCATGCCTTGCTGGCGGCGGACACGAGCGATTTCCGTTGGCCCACATTGCGGCTCGCGGTGAGCACCGCAGCGGCTTTGACCCGCCCGACGGCCGAGGCGTTTCGCGCGCGGTTCGATCGGCCGCTGGTGCAAGGGATGGGTATCATCGAAGTCGGCTTGCCATTGTTGAATGTCGAGGGCGCGATCGATTCGCCCGAAGCGGTCGGTGAGCCGGTGCCCGGCTTCGAAGTCGATTTGCGCGACGGCGAATTGTGGCTACGCGGCCCGGGAATGTTCGACGCCTATGTTTCGCCCTGGCAACCGGCAGTCGAAGTGAAGCGCGACGGTTGGTTCGCGACCGGCGATCTCGCCGAACGCGATGCCGCTGGGCGAATTTTTCTACGCGGGCGAACGAAGAGTGTGCTCAACGTCGGCGGGATGAAAGTATTTCCCGAAGAAGTGGAAGCCGTCCTTGATCGACATCCGTCGGTGAAGCGTTCGCGGGTGATTGGCCGCGAACATCCGATCCTCGGCACGGTCCCGGTCGCCGAAATCGTCGCCGCGAACGGCGCTCTTTCACCAGGCGATTTGAAAACGTGGTGCCGGGAAAGTTTGTCCGCCTACAAGGTGCCGGTCGCGTTCAAGCCAGTGGACGCCGTGCCGTTGACGGCGAGCGGGAAGGTGAGGAGGGGGTGATCTTGTAGCCCGACAGCCCCGGATTCGTTCGGGAGGGGTGCTCTGGAGTGCGCGCGATTCATCGCCGCCCTCGGCGGTGGCGATTTCAATCGCCGGGCTTGGCGCTCCATCTCCTTGTCCATACAAGCGGGCAATGCGCCTCCTTGAACTCCGCATGGCCGGGTCGCCTTTTACCCTGATCACCGACCGGTCGGGTAACACCCCCCAAACCCGACCGGTCGCTTAACAACACTGTTAGGCATCGAACCCAACCTCCGCTGCCATGCCCGAGACTGCCGCCGAATCCGTGGTTCGAGAGTTCTGGCGCCTCATGGGCACCAACGACTTCCACTCCGTCAAGGCTGTTCTTGCCGAGGAGTTGGTGGTCGAGTGGCCGCAATCGAAGGAGCGAATCAGCGGTCCAGAGAACTACGCTCGCATGAACTCCGAGTATCCAACCACTGGACGCTGGAAGTTCATCATCAACCGCCTGGTCGTGTCAGGCGAGGAAGTTGTCACCCAGGTCAGCCTCACGGACGGCACGCAATCTGCTGAGCCGGTCTCCTTCTTCACCGTCCGTGCCGGCAAGGTCGTGCGCCTGGTGGAGTACTGGCCCGAGTCCTTCGCGCCGGCCGAGAACCGACACCACCTGATTGAGCGAATGGGCTGAAACCAGTCGCTGTCCAGTATGCAGCCAGTTCCTGCGCTCGGTTCGGTCGCACCGTAAACAAGTGCCTTGCCGGCGTCAGCCGCTCAGCTCAAACGTTCTGCTGAAAATGCATAATGTAATTATAAATGCGGCCGTTGTATTGGCGTGTTTTGTGGTCCCATTTGTCATATTGATATGGCCCGCGGTTCCCAAGAAGCCGGAATCCATTATCGCTCGTTGGGCAGTTGTTGGTTTGATAGGGTGGGCTATATTGGCAATTGGTGCTATGATGTATCAGGCGGCGTGGGTTCATGAAGCGCGCGCTACAGGAACTGTTCCATCGGAGGATCCCGCATTCACGATGATGAGTTGCTATTTATTCGGATGGCTTTTGACTTTAATCGGTGCCGCTCCGTTTGCCCTAATCAGACTGATTCATAGGTGGTTCATGTGTCGCGTGCGCAATACCCGGCAAAAAGAAGAAGCAGAACAAGCCGTGCCGTGACCCTGCCAGCCGCTCTGTTTCGATGTTCTCCCGAAACTACAACCTCCCCCTGATCGGCTCCACCTTCAGAGATCCTCGTCAATATGCGCGCCACTGACCGGTCGATCCGAGTAAACGATGCAGCGATCGAGCACCGCGTCGCCGCGGACGATGGCGTTCGGCCAGACGACCGAGCCGCGAACCACCGCGCCGGGTTCGATTTTCGCGCCGGGACCGACGACGCTGCGCTCGAGGATGGCGTCGGGCGAAACGTCGGCTTCGGGATGAACGCGCGGGCCGAGTTCTAGCTCGCGATGCGCGGCGAGGTAACTTTCCCGGTCGCCGAGATCCATCCAGTGGCCTTCGTCGAGGATGATCGAGCCCAAACGGCCTTGCTTGGCGAGTTCGAGGAAGGCTGGAATCACGGAAACCTTTTCGCCCGGTGGCAGGAAATCGAGGAACTCGCGGTTCACGCAATAAATGCCGCTGAACACGTGCGTGCCCTCCGCCCGGCCGAGCATGTGACGAATGTCGACGACCCGTTCGCCCGATTCGTCGAGGGCGATGTGGGTGGCGTCGCCTTGCGAACGCAGCGCGAGCGTCACCGGTAGCCCGGACGCGGCGTGCGCGGCGAGCAACCGGTCGAGCGGCATCGTGGAAAAGATGTCGCCGTTGTGGATGAGCAGCGGGCCGTCCTCGATCCAGTGCGCGAGATTTTTCAAACCGCCGCCGGTTTCGAGCAAATCGGGCTCTTCGAACAAATGGACGGGCCGGTCGTGCCAGTGACCGAATTCCGCAAGCAAACCATTCGCGCCTTTCAAGCCGGGTTCGGTCCACGCGCCGTTCGGAATGCCGAATGTCTCGTCACGCCACATTTCCGGCAGGTGATGCACGTTGATCGCGAATCGCTCGACGCCCACCGCTTCGCAGGAGTCCAATGCCCTTTCCGCCAAGGACTTGTGGAAAAGCGGAATCAGTGGTTTGGGAAGCCGGGCGGTGAGGGGACGAAGGCGTGTGCCGAGTCCGGCGCCGAGAATAAAGGCCTGCTGCACAACGCGGTTTGGCGTCCGGCGGCGGTCGATGGCAAGCTTGAGAGGGCGTGAACTGAAAAATCTCATCCCCGCTCCCGTATCGGCAGTTCCCATGAAACCCCTCGGCTCGCTTTTCCTGATGCTGGTGACTCCGGTCGCGCTCGCGCTGCCCGAAGGTTTTGTCAGCCGACCGTTTGCCGGGCCGCCTCACATCGAGTATCCCACCGCCGCGACCGCTGCCGCCAATGGCGACGTCTATGTTTCCTCGGACAAAAACGCCTCGCTCGGCCACGCGAAGGGTTTCGGGAAAATCGTCCGCGCGACCGATACGGACGGCGACGGCAAGGCGGACCGGTTTCAGGATTTCGTGCCGGATGTGAACAGTCCGCGCGGCGGGCATTTCGTCGGTGATACACTTTATCTCATCCATCCGCCGTATCTGAGTAGCTTCCGCGATGCCAATGGCGATGGCGTGGCGGACGAGCATAAGGTGCTGGTGAAAGGTTTCGGCGGCGGCATCGAACATCCGCGCGGCGCGGATCACACGACCAACGCGGTGCGGATGGGCATCGACGGCTGGCTTTACGTTTCGGTCGGCGATTTCGGCATGGCCGACGCGGTGGGAGCCGATGGCAAACGCATGACTTTGCACGGCGGTGGCATCGTTCGCGTGCGACCGGATGGATCGGAGCTGGAGCCCTATGCGTTGATGGTCCGCAATGTCTACGACACGGCGATTTCGCCCTACCTCGATCTGTTCGCCCGCGACAACACCAACGACGGCAAGGGCTGGAACACCCGGCTGCATCAATTCACCGCGCTCAGTGACCACGGTTATCCGCGGCTTTATCAAAACTTCGCCGACGAAACCATTCAGCCGCTCGCCGATTACGGCGGTGGTTCCGGCACAGGCGCACTTTATCTGCACGAACCGGGTTTTCCGAAGGACTACGGCGATTCCTTGTTCACCTGCGATTGGACGACCGGCAACGCATACCGGCATCCGCTGACACCGCAGGGCACGAGCTTCGCGATTCAACAGGAGGTGTTCGAAGCGGTGCCGCGCGCGATCGATCTGGATGTGGATGGTTTTTCCCGCCTCTATCTCGTCGATTGGCGGAACGGCAGCTACGCCTACATTCCCGGGGCGAAAGTCGGGATGATCCAGCAGATCGTTTGTCCGAGCGAAACGCCGGCGCGTTACACCGAGGTGACGAAGGCGAGTGAGGGTCAGTTGGTCGATTTGCTGGCGTCACGCAGCGCCGTGCAGCGATTGGAAGCGCAGCGGGAAATTCTGCGGCGCGGTGAAAAGTTTGTACCGGCGGATCGCATCCTGGCGCTCGCTCGCAACGCGAAGCACCCGCGCTACGTCCGGGTCGCGGCGATTTTCACCTACAAGCAATTGCTCGGCGAAAAGGCCACACCCGCGTTGGTGAAACTCACGGCCGATTCCGGTATCCGCGAGTTTGCCCTGCGCGCGATGACCGATCGATTGGGCGAGTTGAAAGGCGTGCCCGCGCAACCCTATCTCGCCGGTCTGAAAGATCCGAACGCCAGGGTTCGCTTGCAATCGCTCATCGGTCTCGCCCGGCTCAAGCCAGCACATGCGACGCCGGCGATTTTCGCGGCTGCTGCGCGGTGGTCCGCAGAAGATACGCGCCTGCTTCACACGGCGGTGAAGGCGCTGGTACAACTCGGCGACGCGAAAGCGTGTTTAAACGCTGCGTCGAAGGGTGATCGGCTCGCGTTCCGCGCCTTGCAGAAAATGCACTCCGCAGAGGTGGTCGCGGGGCTGATAGCACTCGCCGATACCTCCTCGTCGTCCGAGATCCGGCTCGCATCGTTGGGAGCGCTTGCCCGGTTGTTTCATCGAGAAAAACCCTGGGATCTCGTTTCCTGGTGGCAGACCCGCCCGGACGATCGCGGGCCGTATTTCGAGCCGGTGACGTGGGAGGAAACGCCCAAGATCCAAGCCACACTCGAGCGTCATTTTCCCAAGCTCGCCCCCGCCGAGCGCGACACCTTCATCGGAATCCTGAGCCGCAATCGCGTGCCGGTGACGAAGCTGAAGCTCGAAGGGCTCGACCCGTTGCTCGCGGCTTTCGACGCGCCCTCGATCGAAGGTTCCTTGCTCGAAGTGGTGGTCGACGCGGCGAAAGATCCCAATCGCCCTTGGGAACAACGTCTGCGATGCTATCGGGCGTTGGAAAAAGCATCGGCCGAGCGGACCACGGCGGCCAAGCTCGCGGTTCTCGGGGGATGGAGCGGGCAATCCGATGCGCCACCGGTCGTCGAGCAACTGATCACCGATTTCGTCAACGACCCCAAACGCGGTTCGGAAATCCGCAGCCTGCAAGAAATCGCCGCACGACAGGGCGACGCCGTTAGTCGCATCGCCTGGAAAGCCATGCTCACCGTGCTCCACAGTCCGCTCGCCAAGCCTGAAGCGAAGGTCCGAGTGCGCAACATCCTGGACGAAAACCCGCGCGAGATCGGCTTTTTCCAAGCATTGAAGGACATGAAGCTCTCCGGTTTCGACGCTCAAATTGAAGTCGGTCTTAACAGCGACAACCAACAACTCATCACGGCCGCAAAGGAAGCCCGGGAAGCCGGAAGGACCAGCGCGGCTACGGGCAAAAAAATCGGAGAACTCCCGGTGGAGGAAGTCGCGAAGACAGCCCTTGCCGCCAAGGGCGATATCGCCATGGGGCAGCGGTTGTTTGTCGCGCAAGGTTGCATCGCCTGCCACAGCATCGACCCGAACGCCGAGCAAAAGGGGCCCTATCTCGGGGCCGCCGGCGCGAAGTTTTCGCGCGAGTATCTCATCGAGTCGATCCTCGACCCCGCGAAGGTGGTCGCCCAAGGCTTCCAAGCGATCTCTTTCCGTCTCAAAAACGGCACAACTCAAACCGGCTTCGTCACCGGTGAAGCGGACGGTTTAATCGAACTCCGCGACATCACCGGCCAAGTGCAAAAGATGCGCCGGGATGAAGTGGTGAAAGAGCAGCATATCCCCGGCTCCATGATGCCACCGGGCTTGGCTAATGCTCTGAGCGTGGAGGAGTTAAGTGCTTTGATTGAGTATCTCGTGTCGTTGCGAGCGGTTGGGGGGTGAGGGTTTGAGATGAAAAAGGTTGCTGAAAAACTTGTGAAAAGATAGTGGATGGCGGCTTTCAAATCCAAACCCTAATCTCGTGAAAACTTTTGCTCTCCTTGTCGGTGTAGCCCTGGGCCTCGCTCCTTGTGCTTTTTCTCAGCAGTTGATTGCGGATTCTATTGTTAGCCCCGGTGCAAGCGCCGGAACCAACTCAATTCTTGCCTTGGGAAACAATGTTTCTACCTTGGAAGGCGGAATTGCCGTCGGAGAATTTTCCTATGCAGGTCTCTACTCAACTGCGATCGGCGGTTGGGGCTCCCGGGCAGAAGGGATTGAGGCCCTTGCTTTGGCGGGAGGTCAGGCATTAGGTTATGGTTCAAGTGCTTTAGGGAGAGGGAACTGGGCTATAGGTGATTTCTCATTTGCGTCTGGATATATGGTTTGTTCAAGTAGTGATTATTCCATCGCTATCGGATCCAAGAATTTAAGTTTTCCGTCGAATTACGGATTTGAAGAGGTGTATCATGATTACTGGGTTGAAGACGCTATTTTGTTTGAGCTTGGAAATGGAATTCCTAGTGGTCAGGATTATGGGAATAGTTTTGTTTATGATCTTTCAAATGCGATTACGACCCTTAAGAATGGTCGAACAACCCTTACCAACAAAGCGTGGTTAAATCGGGATTCGAGCATTTCCCCGACCGCCGATCCATCTGTGGAAACAACGGATAGCGGTGGCGAAGCTCTGGTGGTGGAAGGCCACACTCGCCTCAAGGGCAAAGTGACCATCGAGCAGCCTCAAGGCGATATCTCCATGGGGATTTATCAGTAACGGACCGAATCCCCACCCATCCCACGTGATGAATCGTTTGCCGCTCGGGCGAATGAAACGGCTTTTCGCTGTTTCGGGTCTTATTCTCGCCATCGCAGGTGGAATCCACGCCGCGCCACCAATCTGGTGGAGCGAGGGTGATCCTCCCGTGATCGATCCGCAGGCCGCCCCCAACAACCACGGCGTGGCCAACATCGGCCAAGCGAAATGGATGGCCAAGAGCGCGCTGGAAGCGTTGCGCGTAAAACGACCCGATTTGGCGACTCTGGTTGAGGCTGATCTCGTGGGCTCGGGCAAACCGATTGTGTCCTGGGCCGCGCCCGTCACCGCCGAACAACAAGCGCAACAGCGCCAACCCTTGCTGATCGGACAGCTCAAGGCCATCGCCGCACCGTTTTACGACCGGTTGCAGGCTGCGGATTCAGCTTGGCTCGCCGCACAAGCCACCGAGAACGGCCTGCCCAGCACCGGCAGTCATTACCCTTGGACGGCTACGACGACCGACGACTCCAACAAGGCGATGGCCACTATTGGGCAGTTGAAAGTAGTTTTTTCGCTTCGGTTTGAAGACCTTTCCTCTGGCTCTCTAGTAGATTCCGATGCTGATGGACTGCCGGACGATTGGGAAGCGTATCGGTTTGGTAATCTCAATGAGAGCCCATCCGGCGACTATGATTTCGATGGCATGAGCAATGCCGATGAATATTCAGCGGGATGTAATCCCGCGCTTGCCGACCGCGCGGATTCTTCCCCACGCCAACTCGACGTTTTCAATCTCACTTCGTTTTAATCATGTCTGTTTTCTTTCGGAGCGCCATTTTTTTGGCGGGTTTTTGGGCGGTTTGTTCCAGTGAAGCGTTTTCGCAATGCACGTCCTGCGACGGTAAGGTTGAAGTGACGTTTCGCGGCGCGATGTGTGCCAACGGCACCTTTGAAGTCCAACTTCACGACAAAACCATCGGTCCGGTGGCAGGGCAAGGATGCGGAACTTATACGCCATCGCCTGATGGCAAGGTGAAGCTAGAGCCGGATGTCGAGTATACAATGTCCATAAGTGGCTCGGCGGTGAGCACGGCACACATGGAAATCGATGTTCCCTCCTGCTTTAAAGTATACATCGACGGCGAGGAAAAGAACACCGTGGACGAAAGCGGCTTTGGGTGTACGCAGTATACCGGCACTTGGACGGTTGTTTTGAAATCCGGGGGAGCCGGTGGTTCGGGCTCGGGAGGTGACGGCGATCTTTCCGCTGGTTCAAGTTCGGGCGGAGTGGGCGGAAGCTTCTCTCTTGGTGGCTCTGCTAGTGGGTCAGCCGGTTCGATTTCCTTCTCGTCCGGCACCATTTCCCCAGACATCTTCACTCCTTCCGTCCTGAATTACGTCAGCCTATCTCCGGAAATTGAAGTGATTCGTGATCCGGTGACGAATCACCTTCGTCAGGTCAAAGCCGTGGAAGTTTTGGCGGACATCGTGGTGCTCAGCTCGACCTCCTACGAAATCCGGTTTTATCCCATCGGTCAGGTGGGCGCGAAAGTCGCCGGGCTATATCAGTCGTCTGGGAATCCTTCCCGTGTCTGGCGATTCAGTCCTCAAAATCCGCCTTCTCTTGCGGAACTGAAAGTCACGGAGGTATTGGGATCGATTCAGAACGAACGTGTTTTCAGCCAGATTGATGGAGTATGGACTTCCACCATTCCAGGGATACGCTCGGAAACACGCATGGAATCCACGTTGCCAAACGGGGATTCTCAAATCGAAACAACAATCATTCATCCAACGACCGGGCTGGTCGTTTCGAAAAAACGTGAGATTTTTCACGCCTTTCCGTGGGGAACTCAGAAAATCAGTTCGATCGTGGATCCGGATGGTGAAGCTCTCGCTACCACATGGTTCTATTACGAGGATGCTGCTGACGTCACCAACTACTCCCGCCTGAAATGGGTGATTGATCCGGATGGTTCGTGGCAGCGATACGATTATAGGGGAATCGGCCAGTCGGCGGGAAAGGTTCACCATGTTTACCGCCCTTGGAAAAATTCACCGGCATCTCCTTCTGACGCTACCACGACGAATTGTCACCTCACGACCTATTATTATAGCTCGCCTTCCTATGCTTACTTCCAGACCGAAGTTTCGTGGGTGGGAGTAAAAGTTCTCGGGGTGACGGTTGGTCGAGAGGATTTTTATCCGTATTTGGAGTATGTCGGGTCTTGGCACTTTCCGGTTTTGACTGATTATCCTGAAATGGAATACCTGCCGGTGATTTCCAGGCAATCTCCTGGGAAAGAAACCGCGACATTCGACACAACCTCTGAGGTGCCAGAATATTTGCGTGGTAAGCTCGCGTACGTGGAGCATGGGGATGGAAGACAGGAGGTTCACGCCTACGAAAAGGGCGATTACGATGGGGCAACAGGGACCTTCAATCCGTTGTCCACTGGGACTCATCTGCGGGAGTCCATTTTCCAAGTGTCCTCCACGAACCCTTTTGGGGTGAGCGGTAAGTCTCTCAAAACCGTGAAGATCACCAGCCCAGCGGGGAATCTGCTGAAAGAGGAACTGTTGGTGAAAACGACATCGGACTACGCCTCTTTGAAAACGACGACCCACGGTTACGACCCGGAAGGGCGTCACGTACTGACCCACGAAAATGGCCGTGTGACTTACGAAGCTTCTTGGCTGAACGGCAGGCAGGTGTCCGAAACCGACGAGCAGGGTATCACCACGACCTTTGACGTTTACAATGCTGAAGGACAGGTGACGCAGGAAACCCGCTTGGGCATCGTTACTACCCGCACATACGACCCCATGGACAGGCTGACCGCAACGACGCGCAGCGCGGGAGGCTTGAGCGCCACCACGTCCACCAGTTACGATATCGCGGGCCGGATGGTTTCCGTGACCTCTGAGGACGGATTGGTAACGGGAACGACATACTCAAACGGTGGCCGCACCATCACCCGCACTTCCGCCGACGCCTCCACCGAGATCACCAACCGCTACCTCGATGGACAGACCGAATCGATCACGGGGACGGGCGTGGTTGCCCGCTATTTCGACTACGGTACGGATTCCAACGGTCTCTGGAACAAAGAATCCATTGGGTCGGCGATTTCCTCCCGTTATTCGCAGAGCTGGCGCTCTTTAAACGGACAAACCTGGCTTGCCGCTGTGAGTGGACCGACCGAGCCGATCTATACTCAAACCGAGTTTGATCCCTATATCGATGATCGGGTTGTTTCCCGCACGGTTCCGGGAGAGGCAAAAATTTTGTTCTCGTATGATCCCGAAACCGGCGCGCTCCTGCGGCAGGCGAGGGATTTGAACGCGAACGGAGTGATCGACGAGGATAGCGACGCCATTCAGGGGACGGATATTTCCTATGTGGAGGATGCTGGAAACTGGTTCCGGCAGACCTGGAACATCCGCTATGAGACGGATGGAAACGCAACCCCGAGCACTCAATCCATCATCCGAGAGCAGCTGACGGGCTTGGGAAGCGGCATCGCCTCCGCCACGAAATTCATCGACTCCCAAGGGCATGTCACGTCGCGAACGACGGCCATTGATCGATCCACCCGAACTGTCATCGTCACCACCGATGTGCCGGATTCCACGTTGAATGCCGTGGAGACGACGGTGGACGGGTTACTGCGTTCCGTGACCACTTCCACTGTGGCTGCTCCGGTGCTTTATAGTGGGTATGACGCTCTCGGCCGTCCCACTCAGGTGACTTCACCCCGTGGTGCCGTTACCACCACTGCATATAACCCAACCACAGGTCGGGTTTCCAGCGTCACCGCAGCGGGAAAAACCACTTCCTACACCTACCATCCGGCAGGTGAAACCGGGGCGGGCAGGATCGCCACCGAAACCCTGCCCGACAACACGGTCATCCGTACCTCGTATACTCCACGCGGAGAGGTTTTTCGAGTGTGGGGCGGTGCCACTTACCCGTTGGAGCGCACGTACGACGGATATGGGCAGCTTCAATATCTGAAAACCTACCGCGGTGGCATGGGCTGGAGCGGCGACGCCTGGCTCGTCTCCCCGGGAACCGCCGATGTCACCGAGTGGAGCTACCATGAGTCAACCGGCTCCATTCATCAAAAAATCGATGCCGCAGCCCACGCAACTGCCTGCACTTATGATGCCGCGAGCGGCAAGCTGCTGACCTTTCAGCGAGCTCGAGGCCCCGTCACCACCTATACATGGAGCGCCTTGGGGCTGGTCGAGAGCGTGACATACAGCGACGGCACGCCGTCTGTCACCCACACTTATGACCGTGCCGGGCGGCCGAAAACCCGGAGGATGCCGCAGGCTTGCACACGTTCAGCTATCCGGACGCGCTGACCACCACGGAAACTATCGCCGGTGGTATTCTCGATGGAGCGACCCGCTCCATCACGCTGGACTCCTGGCTCAGGCCCTCGGTCATCGGCATCACTTCGGGTGCCGCCAGCCATTCCAGCCAATACGACTACACCCCCACTTCCCGGCTCGATAAAGTCACCACCGGGACCGAAACCGCCACCTACGGTTACCTCACCAATTCCGACGCGATCCAGTCCCTGACGTTTAAGTCCGGTGGAGTCACCCGTCTGACCACCACGCGCAGCCACGACGCTTCGGATCGGTTGGACGGTGTTATCCATGTCTACGGCGGATCCGGAACTCAGACCTTCGGTGTCACCGAATTCGACGCCATGAATCGCCGGAAGAAAATCGCCCGCGAGGATGGCACCCGTTGGAGCTACGGCTACAATTCCAAGGGAGAAGTCACCTCCGGCATTCGGGAAAAGACGACCACTGCCACGCCCATTCCTGGCTGGAGCCATGGCTACAGTTTTGACGAGATCGGCAACCGCCTCACAGCCACCACGAATGGCCGGGTTTCCACCTACACGCCGAACACGCTGAATCAGATCGTCAGCCGCACGGTTCCACGGGCGTTTGACGTGATCGGCAAGGCCTCCGTCTCGGCCGGCGTCAGCGTCAATGGCCATCCCGCGACCCGCCTGGACGAATTTTTCCACAAGGAACTCTCCGCCGGAGACGGTGCCGTTCACGTGCCTTACAGCATCACCGCCACCGATGGCGGCGGGACCACCACCCGCAGCGGCGGTAAGTTCCTCCCCGCCAGCCCGGAGAACTTCACCTACGATGCCGACGGCAACCTGACCTCGGACGGCCGTTTCACCTACGCGTGGGACGCCGAGAACCGTTTGGTCGGGATGGAAACGACCGCCGCAGTGCCGCTGCCGGCACGGAGGAAGCTCGCCTTCGCCTACGACGCCATGGGGCGGCGCATCCGCAAGACCGTCTGGCACGGGACAAGTGCGGGAAACTGGCTGTTCCACCAGCAGATCGATTTCATCCACGAGCTTGGCGGCTGGAACCTGCTCGGGGAGCGCTCGGGAGGCAGCACGGGAAGCTTTCTCCGCACCTATGCCTGGGGCACGGATCTCAGCGGCAGTCTGTCCGGCGCGGGTGGAGTTGGCGGCTTGCTTTTCACCAAGATCCATACGAACCCTACCACCTTGGCAAATGGAATGGATCTGAACGGAAATGTCACCCTGCTTGTCGGCATGACGAGCGGCCAGCCGGTCGCGACGTACGACTACGGCCCGTTCGGCGAGCCCCTGCGCCAGAGCGGCGACTTCGCGACGCTGAACCCGTTCCGCTTTTCGACGAAATACATGGACGACGAGACCGGCTTGCTGGACTACGGGCACCGCTATTATATTCCAAGCTTGGGACGTTGGCCATCCAAGGATCCGATTGGGGAAAAAGGAGGGATCAACCTGTATGGTTTCGTGGGGAATGATGGGGTGAATCATTTCGACGTTTTGGGGCTGATTTTGGATTCCAGGAGCCGAGAAACATTGCGTGGACTACATCCGCTGCTTGCTCAACGTGCTGAATCTCATCTGGAAGAAACTAATAAAATTCTTAAATCAAAGTGCCTGTGTGCAAAAGCGCTCGATGGCTTGAGAACAACTGCCCAGCAAAACTCAATACCAAGTGCAAACACACGAGCCCGAGGATTAACGTCATACCATGTTTGGGGTCTTGCTTACGATATCGGGATTTTCGAGCTTCCGGGGGTGATTCCAGACCCTGGCAATCCTTGCGAAACCGCTAGAAAATATCTGGATGACAGCCCTGCTTACCTTGATGCAGGTCCTGTAGGCGAATCAGAAGGTTTGGAATGGGGGCATCGATTTACGACAATTGACGATAGGCCTCATTATCAATTGCCTTTGTATTTATTGGGGGTTGGCAATATAAGGGATCTTATATCTAGGTATGAACAATATCAAGAGGCGGTCGGGGTCGGGGTGATTGCTCCGAACGTATATGCTATGTTTTTGCCATCTCCGTATGGTTTCTGATATGAAAATATTATTAATATTCATCCTGATGTTAGGGATGCCTTTGAATTTTTTGCAGGCCGAAACCTGGGAGGATATCAAAGCGAAATGTGATCAGGGTGCTGTATACTCGATACAACCCAAAGGCAAAGATTTCTTCGTTACCGTATCGCTGGGGAAATCTAGCTCGGAGGAAATTTTCATGGCAAAATTGAATGGGGATTTTGAGATATTATCATTTCTTCATATTGTCCGCAGCTACAGTTTATCGGAAGATCAAAAATTTTCTCCGGCAACCTCACTTTCAGTGAAATTTCACAGATTTTCTGTGAAATCACTTGGTGCTCCACCAACTATTGATAATTTGACTGAGGTGGGCGAAAATTTGTCTGCGCGGGACGCGGGTGATCTTTTGGAGCGTTTTAAATCTATGCTTAAAATAATTAAGAGCGCGTCTGAAAAATAATTAATCATTATTTCAATTGTAATATTTCACAATATTCATGGGGGTCAGTAGGCATGGAAGAGCCTCCGCGTCGGAGCCGCCACGAGTATCGTGGCGGGTTGGACAAACAAACCAACGCGGAAGCCCATGAAAACGACCACACGCTACCACATCGGCATCGACGCGCACAAACGATTCAGCCAGGTCCACGTCCTGCGTGACGACGGCGAGACGGTCTGGAAAGGCCGTATCGACGACAACGATCCCGCCCTTTTCGCCGGTCTCGTCCGCCAGCTTGGCGGACCCTGCCGCGCGGTGTTCGAAGCGTCCATGAACGATCATGAACGATCATGGGGGTCGGTCCCAAACTTCGAACATTGACGGAGCGGCCCTGCTTTTGTTAGGCAGGTGAATGGCGAGACCCTTGCGCTATGAAGCGGCCGGCGCGTTGTATCACGTGATGGCCCGTGGCGACGGCGGGAAAGCCGTGTTTGAAGACGACCGGGATCGATTCGCCTGGCTCGAATTGATGGAACGCGCCTGCGAGAGATTCGGTTGGCGGGCCCACGCCTGGGTGTTGATGGGCAACCATTTCCATCTCCTGCTGGAAACGCCGGAGCCGAATTTAGTGGCCGGCATGAAATGGTTGCTCGGGGTGTTTTCGCAGGACTGGAACCGTCGCCGATTGCGGCGCGGCCACGTGTTCCAAGGTCGATACAAGGCAGTGGTGGTGAACGGCGAAGCGCGCGATGGCTGGTATTTCCGGGTCGTCGCCGATTACATCCATCTCAACCCGGTCCGGGCTGGGTTGGCGGCTGGCGACACGGACAAGCGTCTGAAAGATTGGAAATGGAGCAGTTTCCCCGCGTATGCGGGCGGCCAGTGTCCGGCGTGGCTCTGAGCTGGCCCCCGAAAACCGGTCCAGGGGCTAAGCTATGATTGTGGAGTGTTGGTTGGTACCGCAAACCAAACCGAACACGCACAAAATGAAAGGCAAACGCAGAAGACACGACCCCGAGTTCAA
>Ga0307412_10000058_pt1 | contig 140824 bp, 132 predicted proteins | sample DK1Cmetagenome_3_FD_203823 | JGI IMG/M metagenome (GOLD analysis project Ga0307412, IMG submission 203823) | Maize rhizosphere microbial communities from greenhouse at UC Davis, California, United States - DK15-C-1 | ecosystem: Host-associated > Plants > Roots > Rhizosphere > Soil | place...
ACTCAGAGAAGGCATTCGGCTTTAGGGAATTTAACCATAAAAGAGTATCAAAATTTAATGTCTAATCTATCTAAAAATGTAGCATAAAGAGTATATAAATTTTGTCTCAAAAATAGTTGCAAGTTCAAAACAGGCCTTATCTGGAATGGCGGTGAAGTTCCGGTAATCGGAGACCCAATGTACATGAGTATTGTGGACGAAATGAGACAGCCTACCGGAGAAGCCCAGGGTAAATACTGGATTACAAGACTCCCTACAACGCTTACCATTCTTCAGGATAAGTCTACAGGACTTCCGGTGGATCAGCCATTGCCGATTTTCCCGGAAACTGATCCGAAAAACTGTGAGAATCCTTCGGAACTTGAATTTACAACAAGTTTCAGATTGGATGTGGATGCACAATTACAACACGGAGATAAGGATAGTACTTTAGGCTAATATTGATATAATGAAATGGCGGGGTAGTTGCCGCCATTTCTATTTTCTTTAACTTTTAAAAATTAAAAAAATGAGCAATATAAAAGCCTTGGGTATCTCCAAAATAAAAGCTTTGGGATTAGACAACAGGGGAAGCGAGAATGCCTATTTAACGATTCAGATTTTGCATTATCCTAAAAATTTTAATGATTATATTCAAGTAGAAATCTCTACTAATTACAACCCAAAGTCTAGTGAATCTATTAGAGTCGTGATATTTGAAACTAAATCAAATCAAAAGAATGCAGGAAAAGATAAAGTAATAATTGATAAATATTATGAAATAAAAGCCAATAATTTCATTATTAATATTCCTTTTAATCAATTAGCACAAAATAAGGCAACTAAAAATCAGGATATTGACTCCATTCTATGTTATCTTGGAGCAAGTGGCCCTAAAAGAGGAGCAAAATATAGTAATATTTTTGAAATAAATATTTCTGATAATCCACAGGTTGAAAACCAATCCTTAATTTCAACAGTTAGAAGACCTTTCACATATTTAAGTGATGAACAAAAAGCAATTTTTATGTCTGCAGTATTGGTTGAATCAAGTAATGGAAGAAAAGCTCTTTGGGATATAGCTTACATATATTTGAATTTAGTTCAAAACAATAAAAATTTTGAAGTTATAATGAACAGATCTTCTGCTTATTCAGGAAGAAGCACTAATTATATGTATAAATGTCATTATTATTATCTAACAAAAGGTAAGTCTATAAATAAGTATGGTGACGAAGTAGGAAGTTTTCCAAATAGATGGAATAGTAATCTTAAAGTAAGAGATTATGTCGACAAAGGAGAGTATTTGTCAAAATATAATGACAAACAAAACGGAAGCGATCTCAATGGGTGTATTGAATTTATGTTGACAAAAATTTTTACTGCAAAGCCAATTTCAAGATATAATAATTGGCATGGCCAGGGTAATACGATGGATATGAACATTAATGAAGGTAAATACTCTAGACCGTGGTATACAGCTAGACAATATTATTGGCTTCAAAAAACAAAAAAAGTAGATAAGATATATGTTAAAAAATTATTTGATTTTGAACATACTTCTTATATTTACGACACAGATCGTATTGAAAAATATTTTAGTGTAAATCCTAATAAATTACCTACACCACATGAAATTATACCAATCCCACATTATCTCCCAGATGGCACACCTTGCCACAAAGTTGAACTTCCAGACCCTAATAATCCAGGTAAGAAAAAAATTCATACCTATGAGGTTGAGCTTAATGAATACGGTGGTATCAAAAAGGTATTTCCTACTGAAATCTAATAGTTTGATTTTATTTATTATCCTTTGCTCTGTACTTTCTTCATGCCAGAAAGGAAAAGTTTCAGAAACACCTAATCAATTGAAAATTAATGAAATTTTCACAGAACAGACTTATGGTGATAATGCAAGAGTATATATTAATGACAGCTTATTTTGTATATATATCGATGATAGTAATCTTAAAACTTGGAAAAATGGGCTTTTACTGAAGGATAATAGAGCTATTCTTCCTTTAATTAAAAAAAATGAGTCAACTAAGATGTTTAAGACTTATAAGTTTCAGTCGGAATTAATGAATTTGGATTTCAAAAATTATTCTAATAAAATAATCAACTGGGATACGAAAGATTATCAAATTAGAAAAAATGGTAAAGATTATTTTTTATCCAAAAAGGGATATAGCGAAAAAAAATTACCTATCCGTCATTATGAATCTACGGATTGGATTACTTTTAATAGCATGGATATCAATAATGATAAAGTACCTGAACTTTTTATATTCAACGAATCATATAACGATAGAGATGATCAGGAATACGGAAAAATGATAGTTTATGAAATAAAATAAATAATCCGACTCCATGAAAATATTAACCGTAAAGTTAAGACACTTTGCGGTTGTTTATTTTATACAAGTTGATGACAAAGACAGATTCCACATTACAATAAATCAGCATTTGGAAGTTACTTCTTTATCAATTTCCACAAAAAATAAAACACGACACGTTTTGTCGCATTAACCCTATATATTTGTCTTATAAAATTTTACCATGAAACGCGGCAGTGTCGCCCATAAAATACAGACGAATGAAAAAAGATTTTTATCTGACAAGATATGCCTTAATTATCAAAAGATTAGAAAGTTCTCCGGCTACCTATTCCCAGCTGGAGGACTATCTTTTGAATTCTTTCGAATTTCAGGATGCAGGGATTAAGAGCTACTCTATCCGTACGCTGCAGAGGGACATTCGTGAGATTTCTGATCTTTTTAACCTCTCCATTCACAACAAAAAGAAAGGTGACAACAGGTATTATATTGAGAGCCGTCCGATCATGGAAGTGGATGAATACAACCAAAAATTACTGGAATCCTTCCAGGTAAGCAACGCCCTGAATCTTCATCCGGACTTTTCAGATTTTATCTTTTTTGAAAGCAGAAAACCAACAGGAATAGAACATTTTTATGATCTTTTCTTCGCGATCCGTAATAAAAGAGTCGTTAGTTTTGAACATTACAACTACAAAAATAAAGTGATGACTTCGCGGAAAGTACATCCTCTGGCTTTAAAAGAATCGAAGGACAGATGGTACCTCATCGCGATTGATACTAAAGATAAAACCTTAAAATCATTCGGGTTGGACAGGGTTAATTATCTGGATGTAAGCGACAGCAAATTCCGTGAAAAGTATAACTACAATTTCAGGGAACACTTCAAAAATGCATTCGGGGTGATGAATCTTGCAGAACAAAACCCTCAGAAGATCATTATGAAATGCAGCAGGCATCAGGGAGAGTACATCAGGAGTTTTCCGCTTCACCAGTCTCAGAAAGAAACAAAAGAAACACCGGAAGAGATCTATTTTGAGTTCTTCCTCCACCCTACCTATGATTTTATGCAGGAAATCCTTTCCTATGGTAAGGAAGTCACAGTTCTGGAACCGAAATGTTTAGTTGATGACATCAGAACCCATCTCCAGGAATCTCTGAACCGCTATCTTGAAAGCTGATACCAAAGAATAAAAAGCTCACATTTTTTAATTATATTTACATAAATAAACTCTTTTGAAAGCTGTACTCTTTTGTGTATTTTGCGTTACTTTCTCTTTTTGTTTTTCGCAGCAGAAAGAAGAATTCCGGCAGGTTAAAAACTATTACAACCACCACAGGAATATGCTGAATACAGAATTTAAAAAGAAGTTTGACGCAGAGCCGGATTCTTTCAGAAAAGCCAATATAAAACTTGACTTTATGCTTTTTATGAAAAAGATGGACAGCATTGAAAACGTAGCCATGATAGGAGCTTTGCTAAAGGTAAGAAACCTGGAAGATCTGCAGTCTCTGAAGACACCAAAAGGCATAGCGGTAAACACTGAGAAATCTGCTGTTTTTGAAAAATCTGCTGACTATCCTGGCGGCTTCAATACATTGAGACAGGAAGTGGCTAACCTTTTTTATACGGGAGGTGTTTACACTGAAACAAAAACAGTAAAAACAAATGTGGCTTTTATTGTTGAAAAAGATGGCAGTATAAGCAATGTACATGCACAGGGAGATAATTTCACCTTCAACAGACAGGCTGAAATCGCGCTGTATTCCGTTTCGGAGAAATTTTCTCCGGCAGTTAGCAAAGGCGATCCGGTAAGACATTACCTCAGGCTTCCTTTAACCTTAACTATTGAAGATTAAATGTTTACCGACGAATATTATATGAAAATGGCCCTGCAGGAAGCAGAAGCCGCACTGGAAAAAGATGAGGTTCCAATCGGCTGTATCATCGTTTCCAATAACCGTATCATTGCAAGAGCCCACAACCTCACAGAAACTTTAAACGATGTGACTGCCCATGCAGAAATGCAGGCCATCACTTCCGCTGCCAATTTTCTTGGGGGCAAATATCTGATTAACTGTACGCTTTATGTCACTCTGGAACCGTGTGTCATGTGTTCAGGAGCCTTAGCCTGGTCACAGATTTCTAAAGTTGTAATAGGGGCCAGGGATGAGCAGAGAGGATTTATCAACAAGCATCTTTCCCTACATCCAAAAACAGAAATGGTAACCGGAATAATGGAGCATGAATGTTCCACTATTGTTAAAGAATTCTTTAAAAATAAAAGATAGCAATATACTTACAGCAAAGAGAAAGCAGGTTATTCATTGAAGCATTTTAATTTGAGGTCGCCTCACAAAGGTTAATCATTACTTGTTTTTAAAAACAGAATACATCATGACATCAAAGTATGCACCCTCTTTTTTGAGATGCTGCTTCAAGAGGGCTTCTTTTTCCATCCCGATTTTCTCCATGATTCTGCCGGATGCAGGATTATGTAAAAAATAAGTCGCATAGATTTTATTGAACTGAAGTACCTTAAACCCAAAATCAATTAAAGCTATAGCAGCTTCCGTAACGTAGCCTTGGTTCCAGAAAGGCTTTCCCATCCAGTAGCCAAGCTCGGCTTTGTCATCATCCCTGTCATGAAGACCGATTGCTCCTAAAATCTGACCTTCTTTATTGCGGACAGCAAAAGTATATCCTGTATTGTTTTCAAAGGATTCCCGGGACATTTTCACCCAGACTCCGGCATGTTCTTCAGTATAAGGGTACGGAATATTGGAGGTAAGATCTGAGAAAATTCTATCCTGCAGATATTCAGTCACGAAAGGAATATCTTCTTCTTTCAGCTGTGAAAGAATCAGTCTTTCTGTTTCTATTCCGGGAAATTCTTCTAATTTTCTCATACTACAGTTTTAGTTCATGGAAACTTCTCTCTATAAATCTTTTCCTAAAAAATAAAGTCCTTTCAGTGTATGAAGCCTGTCCATCACATGAATTTTTTCCGTCAGAGGCTTATAAACATGGGAAACACCGCCTGTTGCCACCACAAAACACTCGTCATTCACTTCCTCGTTGATACGGTCTATAAATCCTTCCACCATTCCCAGAAAGCCATATACCATCCCGCTTTGCATACAGGTTACCGTATCCAGACCTAATACGGATTTAGGTTTTTTCAGCTCAATATCTGGAAGCTGGGCCGTTTGACTGATCAATGAATTTAAAGAGGTTACAATTCCGGGAGCAATGATCACTCCCAGTGTTTCTCCGGTTTCCGTTACACAGCTTGCCGTAAGAGCCGTTCCAAAATCAATGATAATTTTCTTCCGGTTCGGGTAAAGATTATGGGCAGCCACAAGATTGGCGTAAATATCAGTTCCCATCTGCTTGGATTTTGCCTGAACCCCGGAAGGCGTAGACCGGTCTACAATCACAGGCTGAAGTCCATGTATCTTTTTGATCGCGGAGCCCATCACTTTGGTAAGCTGAGGCACTACGGATCCTATGATGACTTTACTGATGTCTTTCGGTTCTACTTTGTAGGTCTGATAAAGCATCAGAATCTGTACATACAGCTCATCTACTGTTCTGTACGGCTTTGTGTTGATCACCCATGAAATATCACAGTTGTCTCCATTGAAAAGTCCGAATCTGATGTTGCTGTTCCCTACGTTGATTACAATTGAATTCATTTATTTTTTAAGCTAGTCTGGGTTAAAAAACGGTTGTAAAAGTAAACCTTTATCGTCAAAAATAAGCAATATCTGTATTATTTAGAATAATTCATAACCTTATATTTATTGCTGCGCTGAGTATTGGCATTAAAGTATTGATTACAAGCATCTGCCCTTACATTATTTTATTCCGCCTGCACAAAACCTGAACCTGAAATTTAGAAGATTGGAAACATTTAATTATCTTTAAAACTGAAAATATTTTATCCTGCTTTCATGAAAAAACTGATCTTAACCATATTCTTTTGTATTAGCCTGAATACTTTTGCACAAACCGGAAACCAGGTAAAAGATATATTCCTGAAAATAAAGCAGGAATCAAATATCGACCGCAACGATAAAGCTGTTTATGATATTCTGGATGAATTTTATACTAAAAGCCTGCAGGCAGAAAATGATGAAATGACGCCGGAAACGGTTCAAAGAATTGAAAAGCTGGCCTCTAATCCCGACACGAAAAATCTTCACATCCTGTTACTGTTCCTGATGTATCAGCAACATCTGAGCAGGACTTCAATGGCTGGAAAAACACCTGATACGGAGTTTCAGACTGAAGCTATGAAACTATTGGAAAATGAAACCAAAGATATTTATGGAAAGGTGCCCGTAATTATCTATATCTATAAGGCTGAGGCACTGGATGGCGCAGGAAAGAAAGAAGATGCTAAAGCTGTTGTAGACCAGGGCTTAAAAGAATACCCTGATTCGGTTCCTTTAAAAGTATACAGCTATCTTAATACGAAAGATGAGGTTTTAAGAAATGACCTTATAAAAAATCATCCTAATCACTGGATGGTTCTGCAGTTTGGGATAAAATAGTGGAATAGCAGATGTCAGACATCCAACCTCACAATATTGCTTCCATAGTTATGTAATGGTGAATGGTGAATTTTTTAGATCTGCACTAAAATCCAGGATGCTAAAGAACGTTTAGAAGCTCTTCATACCAAATAAGTATCCCACAGAGCTTTCTGTGGGATTTATCTTTTTTATTTTTTATAATCTATTGTTTTACTTCAACAATATTATCATTCATATTGACATCTGCTATTCTCTGGCTTAAATCTATTCCTAAGACAGACAATTGGGCTTTCGTATAAGGAATTGTCAGCGAATATTCTTTCTGAGTCCAAGGCCAGTAAGGCATAGTTTTAAAATCGCCATAGATATCTTTCTCCTTCCACGCATGTGTCATATTCAGAGGAATCTGATAAGTAACAATCTTTTTATCCGCAGTCACTACATTGAAATCAACAGGCATTGGAACCTGTCCGTTATTCACTAAAGTAATAGTGGTGGATTTTGCATCATATTTTACATCTTTAATTCCATAATCAATAGTTTTTGTGGTATTGATCCAGTAATTGTGGAACCATTTCAGATCCATTCCTGAAACTTTCTGCGCAATATGAAGAAAATCCCTGTCAGACGGATGTTTCATGTGCCATTGATCATAATATTGCTTTAAAGTTTCGGCCAGTTTTTGCTCGCCCATGATATAACCTAGCTGCACCAGGTATAATTCCCCTTTTACATAGGAAGCATATGTGTAAGAAGATCCGTTATCATGGTGATCCCCTAACCATACAGCAGGTTCTTCAATTCCTTTTTTCACGAAATTCCTGTATGCATTTACAGTATTGGCAAAAGGATTCGGAAGTTCTTCCGGAAACAGCTGATACATAACATAGCCTTCTGCGTAGCTGGTAAATCCTTCGTCCATCCACGGGCGTACGGATTCATTGGTTGCCAACATCTGCTGATACCATGAGTGTGCACCTTCATGAGCCATTAATCCCATTAAACCTTTAATATCTTTGGCTTCTCCCAGGATCATAGTACACATTCCGTATTCCATTCCACCATCACCACCCTGGATAAAAGCGTATGTAGGATACACATATTTTCCGAAATGGCTGTTCATCAGCTGGAAGTATTTAGTAACATAAGGCTGGGCTTCTTCCCAAACTTTTGTTCTCTCATTCTGCTGATACACTAAAAATACTTTGGGACCTTCCGGAACGTCAAAACTCTTTACAACATAGTCTCTGTCGGCACTCCATGCGAAATCCAGCATATTTTTTGCGGTCCATCTCCATGTTGCCTTTTTATCCTTTTCGGATTTAATTTTTGCGTTGGTGTCGTACCCTTTCACTTCTGCCGGGTTCTCAAGAATACCTCCCGCTCCGATTACATAATCTTTGTTGATTTTAATGGTTACGTCAAAATCTGAAAATGGCGCATGAAACTCTCTTCCGATATAATCAAAAGTTGCCCAGCCATCATAATCGTACTCTGCAATTTTCGGATACCACTGCGTCATGGTCATATCAACTCCTTCCCTGTTGTTTCTTCCGCTTCTTCTGATCTGCTGAGGAATTACGGCATCCCATTCCATGGTAAAAGTTGTTGAGGAATTAGGCTTAACCGGTTCTGCCAGATATACTTTCATAATGGTTTCCTGGATCTCAAACTTCACTTCTTTTCCGTTTTGTTTAAGCCAGTGAATATTTTGTGCTCCTTCCTCGTTTTTAGGAATTGAAGCTAGTCTTGAAATACCGTCTTTTTGCAATCTTGAGTCTCCGTTTTTACCCTGTCCTGCCACTCTCTGATCCATCATGGAATTGGGTTTAAAGGCATTCCAGTACAGGTGGAAATACACCACATTGAGCTCATCCGGTGAGTTGTTTGTGTATTCTAAGGTTTGATTTCCCTGGTAAGTAAATTTTTCAGCATTCACATCAATATTCATCTTGTACTTCGCACTTTGCTGATAGTAAGCTCCTTGCTGGGCCTGAAATTGAGAAATGATAAACGCAAAAATGATTGCAACCGATTTTTTCATTTAAAATTTATTTTTTTTAAAGATAGGTAATTTGTGTAAAAGCTTCAAATATGGAACTATTTTAGGCCTTTTTAATCCTTTACAACTTTAGATAAGTTTTCATTCTGATGGTTAAGTTGCCTTTGCAGATTTTGTTTTTTTGAACACTAATGATCGTAAAAACATTTGTGGCATTTATATTTCAAATTATGGATGAGTCAGCATCTTTTTAATTAATGTGATTTGTCCTAAATGATAATAAGCATGTTCAATCATTCCATCGATATTTCTCCTGTAGCTTCCGTATTTTTCATCTACGAAAACTTCATCAAGTTTACTGTCAGGGATTTGTTCAATTAATGAGGCAAACTTTTCTGAGTCTGTCCAAAGCCTATTTAAAAGTGCTTCCCATTGCTCTGCAGATTCAATAGGCGGAAGATCAAAACTGAATTGATCTTTTATTTCGAGTTTCCCGCCTTCCAGTACATTCACAATTCCGGCGATATAATAATGGATATGAAAAGTAAGCATAGCAATTGTATTTAAGGAATCTATTTTAGCAGTGGCTTGTTCCCATGTTACATCTGAGAGTTTGTCCTTAAAATTGGTATTGGCGATCCAAAGTCCATCAAGCAAGACTTCCCTGAATCTTTTTGCTAATTGTGAAGCTGAGCTCATTGTTTGAAATTTATGTTTTTAAAGATAATTAATTAATTTTTTTAATCTCTCGCACATCATCCTGATTTCTCTTTTAATCACAAATAGCACAATTAATACACAATTTTAAACACTAGTCATTCATGCCCTGTGAGCCTTGTCAAGGTTTAAAACCTTGACAAGGCTGATTCTAGAATTGAATGGGAAGCATAAGCATTAAAAAAATATTAAACAGAAGACTTACAGATCAGTATCTCCAATCATCTTAATTTTCTTATTTTCGCAGATTGAAAAAAGTTTTTACAATGTTGACAGTAGAAAAAATAGGAGGGACTTCCATGTCTCAGTTTCAGGATGTTCTTTACAATATAGTTATTGGAAAAAGAAAAGAGGGAGAATTTTACAATAGGGTTTTTGTAGTCTCCGCCTATAACAATGTAACAAACTGGCTATTAGAACATAAGAAAACTGGTGAACCCGGTGTATATCAAAAATTTTTGAACGATGAAGATTATAAAGCTAATCTTGATGAAGTATGTGAAAAGCTTATTTTAATCAATCAGGGATTAGAAAGTATAGGCCTTCAGCTTTCTGAAGCTAATGAATTTATAAAGAACAGAGTGGAACAGGCAAAGACGATGCTGAGCAGTTTGAGTAAGGTCTTGGCATCAGGATATGTAAATGCTCATGATATTCATCTTGCAGCAAGAGAAATTCTGGCCTCTATTGGTGAAGCACACTCTGCATGGAATTCTACTAATATTATCACCAACAACGGCATTCACGCGAGGTTTATTGACTTATGTGGATTTGATGATAATGAAGCCCTTACTATTGATGGAAGAATTACAAAAGAATTCAGCGGGATAGATTTTGAAAATATCATTTGCGTTGCAACAGGCTACACCAAAGGAACAGAGGGCATTATGAGGGTTTTCGATCGTGGCTATTCTGAAGTTACCTTCAGTAAGGTTGCTGTAGATATAAAAGCTCATGAAGCCGTTATCCATAAAGAATATCACCTGTCTAGTGCAGATCCCAATATCGTGGGTATAGAAAACTGTGTCCCGGTTGGGCTTACCAATTACATTATTGCAGATCAGCTGGCGGATATAGGTATGGAAGCCATTCATCCAAAGGCGGCAAAACCGCTGGAGCTTTCCGGAATTAACATTCGTATTAAAAATACATTCGAACCGGATCATATCGGCACTTTAATCTCAAAAAACTATGTATCTCCGGATGCCCGTGTTGAGATTGTTTCTGGATCAAAAAAAATGCTTGCCATAGAAATCCACGATCCACTGATGGTAAGTGAAGTGGGCTATGATGCCAAAATTATGGATTATTTTCAAAAGTATAATCTAAGTTATGTCCTGAAGTCTACCAATGCTAACTCAATAACCATGGTAGTTTGGGAAAGCAAGACCGCTGAAAAGCTATTAGAGGAACTTAAGCAAAATTTCTATCAGGTAACGGGAGTTCCGGTTGCATTAGTATGTGCAATGGGAACTAATATTGCGACTCCAGGATTCCTCTACCGGGCAGCGAAAGCATTATATGAGAATGATATCAACATTGAGTGCTACGCACAGTCTATCATGCAGGTCAATATGCAGTTTGTACTGAAGAGAGAGCATTACGAGAAAGCTATCGTGGCTTTGAACAAGGCATTATGCAATTAATAAATCGATATAGAACAAAAAAGCCCCGAACGGATATCCATTCGGGGCTTTTTTTATTTTTTTGAATTATTTTTTCGGGCTTTGTTTTTTGTCGCTGCCTAAAATCTTTTCGAGAATCTTCTGGGTAATCAGATAGGTCGGTTTTACACCTGTAAGTCCGAGTCCTCCTGAAGAAAGCGTACTTCCTGTTTCCAATGGATTATCCGAAGCATAATAAGCATAACACACAAACAGATCCGGCGCAATGTGGTGTCTTATTTTAGAAGCCACCTGAATCGCTTTCTGATAATGCGCTCCTTCCATTTCAAGACCAATTGCTTTCCATGAAGTATGCATGAAGTAAGATAAGATATCCCTGTTCTGAAGCGAGGTTCCCAGAACGGTAATCATAGTTCCTTCAAATGCTTTTAATTCATCATCTTTGAAATCCTCAAGTTTTAATGCATTTTCAAAAGGATAGTTATCAGCCGTTCCTTCAAAGATATGAGAAGTAGGAATCATAATATCTCCTTTTCCACCTTCTAAGATTCCTGCTTTTCCCATGATAGAAACAGACTTCACCTTCATCATGTACACTTCACCTTTTTGTTCAAAAGGTCTCAGCAATTCATCCATTACTTCGTAGGCCTGCTCTCCGAAAGCATAATCAAATACTAAGATAACATCATCGCCATCATATTTCATATGCCCGAACGGTGTGTTTTTCAGATTTGTTTTGCTAAGGTCAATGATTTGTACATCGATATTACTTCCACTTTTATCATTGATATAGATTAAGCCTTCTTCCAAAGCATACTTAGACACTTTGTCACGAAGTTCTTTCTTGTCGGAAATATCTCCATACATTTTATAATCTACCTCTTTATGCTCTTTTTTCTTAAGAGCATCATTAGCGTACAGCATATTTTTTACTGAGTGCATATTGGCAGAAATGATATGCAATGGACGCATATGAAGATCATTTTCAAATAAAACTTCTTTCACTTTGTTAGCCCATTTTTCACCAAAATAGTGATGTCCTACCCTCTCCTTTAATATAGCACTGAAATGAATCTCTCTTTCTCTTGTCTGTTTTGCATCTTCCAGGCTTACCTTTCCTAAGTTGTAGATGATTTTAAATAAACGGTCTGGATTCTCATCATCCCCGAAAGAATTATAAGCATTCAGCGTTTCTTCAAAAGTTCGTCCTATTAAAGAGGATAAATGAATAAGAGCAACCTCTTTTTCTTTTCTGCTGAATTTCTTTTCACCTTTCACTACTTCTTCAATAATTTTGAAGGCACGTGTCGGTTTCCAGTTTTCATCCTGAATGAAAGCCAGGTTTCTTACTTTATCTGCTTCTATAAATAAGAAGGTTAAGTGGGTAAGAATGTCATAAATTTCAGAACGGCCCAAAAGAACTTCAATATTCATCTGGTGTTCATCTATCCTGTAACAGTTTCTTCTTCTCTTTTTAGGTACAATGGGTTCGAAACTTCCTTTATCAAAACCTTCATCCGATGTAAGATGAATAAAAGCACATTCTTCAATCCCTTCCGGAAGTCTGTCTAAAACGTACATCAAACCATCCAATTCCATCTTATTAGGAATATTCATGGTACCATATATCTCTGGATTGATAGTCTTTAACAAACTTCTGATACTTTCTCCAGAAACACCGGCAGGTTTAAAAAAACCTCTGTAAAAGAGGTGTCTCATAGAAATATACAATCTTTCAATTGCTTCCGTTGTTTCTCTAGCTCTAGAATTTGTCATAAAATAAATTTCACACAAATATACAAAATCTTAGCTCAACTTATTTTAAGTATCTTTTAACAAGCGGTTTAAAATTGTATCTTTAAACTTGTTAATGCATCTGGTAAAAATATATTAAGATACTTATTACAAGGCTAAATTATTACCTTTTGCCATCCAGCCACCCCTATTAAAAATAGTTAAACCCTTGTTTGATTTTAATAAATTTTGCAAATACCCCTAAAAAATACAGGGGTAAAACATTTTCAATTCATTTTTTTCGTAAATTTGCCCTGTAAAAATTAACCTTATTATGTCAACTTTAAGATTCAAAGCGTTAGAAACTTTACCATTTAAGGACTTCAGAAGAGATAATTCTGTTGAGGTTCCCGGAAAACTGTCAGAATTATTCTGTCAGAATGTTTTCTCAGAAGAGACGATGAGAGAATATTTAACTAAAGAAGCATTCCAGTCTATTATGGATGCTATTAAAAAAGGAACAAAGATCCAGAGACACATTGCAGACCAGGTAGCTGTAGCTATGAAAGACTGGGCAATGAGCAAAGGAGCGACTCACTACACCCACTGGTTTCAGCCTTTGACAGGAACTACTGCAGAAAAGCACGATTCTTTCTTCACTCCAATTGAAGGAGGCAGAGCTATTGAAAGATTCAGCGGAAACCTATTGATCCAGCAGGAGCCGGATGCTTCTTCTTTCCCGAACGGAGGAATCAGAAATACTTTCGAAGCAAGAGGTTATACAGCTTGGGATCCTACTTCTCCTGCATTTATCATGGGTACTACTTTATGTATTCCTTCTATCTTTATTTCTTATACAGGAGAAACTTTAGATTATAAAGCGCCTCTTTTAAGAGCTTTGAATGCTGTAGATGAAGCTGCAACTAATGTAATGCAGTATTTTGACAAAAACGTAACAAAAGTAACTCCTACTTTAGGATGGGAGCAGGAATATTTCTTAGTTGATTCCGCATTATACCAATCACGTCCGGATCTTGTTTTAACAGGAAAGACATTATTAGGCCACTCTCCTGCTAAAGGACAGCAATTGGACGACCACTATTTCGGTTCTATTCCTACAAGGGTAATGAACTTCATGAAAGAACTGGAGATCGAATGTATGAAGCTGGGAATCCCTGTAACGACAAGACATAACGAGGTTGCGCCTAACCAGTTCGAGCTTGCCCCGATGTTTGAAGAAGTAAACGTTGCCGTAGACCACAACTCTTTATTGATGGACATTATGGCAAGAATTGCTCACAAGCATCATTTCCATATTTTATTCCACGAGAAGCCATTTGCAGGAGTAAACGGAAGCGGAAAACACAACAACTGGTCTTTAGCCACTGATACAGGTGAAAACCTATTAAGCCCGGGAAAAAACCCTAAGAAAAACTTACAGTTCTTAACGTTCTTCGTGAATACCATCAAAGCAGTTTACGAATACGCTGACCTTTTAAGAGCAAGCATCGCCTCTGCAAGCAACGATCACAGATTAGGTGCTAATGAAGCTCCACCTGCGATTATTTCTGTATTTATCGGAAGCCAGCTGTTCAGAGTATTGGAAGAACTTGAAAAAGTAACGGAAGGGAAGCTTTCTCCGGATGAAAAAACAGACCTTAAATTAAATGTAGTTGGAAAAATTCCTGAAATTCTTTTAGATAATACGGACAGAAACAGAACTTCTCCGTTTGCATTCACAGGAAATAAATTTGAGATCAGAGCGGTAGGTTCTTCTGCAAACTGCGCAGAATCTATGACGGTAATGAATACAATTGCAGCCAAGCAGCTTAACGATTTCAAAAAGGAGGTAGACGCTCTTATTGAAACAGGGCTGAAAAAAGATGAGGCGATCTTCAATGTATTGAGAGAGTACATCAAGCAGTGCAAGAGCATTATGTTCGAAGGTGACGGATATTCTGACGACTGGGCGAAGGAAGCTAAAAAGAGAGGTTTAAATAACTTAAAAACCACTCCGGAAGCTCTTAAGCAGGAAATGGATAAAAAATTCGTTGATCTTTATGAGGAAATCGGTGTATTCACTCACAGAGAAGTTGAGGCAAGAAACGAAATCAAACTGGAAAAATATTCTACTGTAATTGATATTGAAGCAAGAGTGTTAAGTGATATCGCAAGAAACCATATCATTCCTTCTGCTTTAAATTATCAGAACAGATTAATTGAGAATGTAAAAGGTCTTAAAGAAATATTTGGAGACAAAGAATTCAGAACATTGGCGAAAGAGCAAATGAGCCTGATCACGAATATCTCTGAAAACGTGTCCAAGATCAAACTTGGTGTTGAAGACCTTATTAAAGCAAGAGAAGCAGCGAAGGCTGTATCAAATAGTCAAAAGCAGGCAGAAACCTACTGCAGCAAAGTAATTCCTTTATTTGATGTGATCAGAGAAGCTTCTGATGATCTTGAAATGATGGTGGATGATGAGCTTTGGCCAATGACTAAATATAGAGAAATGTTATTTACAAAATAACATCTGTGAAGTTCCATATTAGTTAAGTTCCCCGGTTTTTCCGGGGAATTTTTTGTTTTATTAACAGCATTGAAAAGTGGAGTTTTAAATCACAAAATCCGATTAATAAAGGAAAAGCCATTTATTATGTTAAAGAATCTTAATAAAAAAAACCGCAGACTCACCAAAAATAGGCGGTTGCGGTTTGTTTTTCTTTAACATACTTAAATAATATGTTAAAATGTGTTAAATAAAGAACCTGACAATAATCATATCAGGGGTCTTTTACTCGGAATCTCTACTTTTGTAATGCTTTTGAAAATAAATATTCCTTTTAACACGGATAATCAAATATATATGAAGAAAAGAGTTTTGTTTTATTTAGTTGCTTTAGTGTCTACAGTTTCAGTTCAATCATGCGCTACAAATTATGTAGTTTCACAACCAGCAACTTACGCTAAAGAATACAAAACAGATGCCAAACTAGCTTCTATTGATAACAAGAAAATGGAGCTGGATAAGCAAAGGCTTATTAATTCTTTCCTGGCGGAAAAAGCAGCATCTATCGCAAACGCGAAAAAAGCTATTAAGAATTCTGAGATTGCAAAGGCAGTCAAATACAATAAAACCATCGACAATATCCTTACAGAAGCTGAAACATACCTTGGAACTCCATACAGATACGGAGGAATGACCAGAAGAGGTATTGATTGTTCAGCTTTCGTTCTTTCCGTATTCGGAGCAGCAGCAGGGCTTAGCCTACCAAGAGTAGCGGCTTCTCAGGCTCAGGAGGGTGAAAGTATTGATAAAAGTGAGCTTCAGAAAGGAGATCTGATCTTCTTTTCACACGGAAGAAGAATCTCTCACGTAGGTATCGTAGAAAGTGTAACTGAAGAAGGTGAAATCAAATTCATCCACGCAGCCACTTCTAAAGGGGTAATGATCTCATCGCTGAATGATTCTTACTGGGGACCGAAATTCAGGTTTGCCAAAAGAGTGATCAACGAGAACGGGGACGCTTACAACAATTTAGCTTCTTCTACTCCATCCGCAGCGACAAGTTTTTAATTTTAAATAATTGATTTAAATAATGAAGCCATCAGAATCTGATGGCTTTTTTATTTTTTAGGGCGAGTTATTGAAATATTTTCTTTTTTGCTACCCCGTCTTTTTGCGTTGCAAAAATCCATCTCTTCAGAGAAGGGGAATGATAGTGAGCAGAAAAAAATGAATTCCAAAGGTTGAGGTTGGTGGAAAAGTTAATTATTTGGCTAAAGCCCGAACAGGATGCTAAACAGGTGGATTAAAACCCATTTCTATTGAGTTATTGGAGTTTCAGAAGAGGAAAACGATAAAATGCTTAATATAAATACAGAAGGCGGGCTAAAGCCCACCTCTATTGAATCTTTAATTATGCAAGATATCTCTCCATCTAATTTCTAACTTCTAATCCCTATCAATTTCAATGTCCAGCTTATACAGGAGCCCATGCACTTCGGAAAGGGAAAATTTAGCCTTTTTAAGACGATTTACAGCAGGATCTATGGAATAGTTGAATGAAGTCCTGAAATCTGTTTTTTCAAGGTTGGTATTGTCGAAAATGGCACCGGAAAGATCACAGCCTGCCAATACTGAATTGGAAAGGTCGCATTCAGCAAAATCGGTTTCAATTAACCTGGAATTTTTAAATACCGTTTTCTTAACTGAGGTTTTGTAGAATACAGCATTATTCAGTAGACATTCATCAAATGTAAATGAAAGTCCAAAATCGTTGCAGTCATTAAACTGAAGCCCAAACATTTTACATTCTTTGAAAGCTGTGTCCCGAAAAGAAGTTTTCACCAGTTTTGCCATGCTTAGATTACATCCGGTAAATTCACAGTCTGTAAAACTAAAGCCGGAAAGATCTGCATATTCAAAGCTGCAGTTCCGGAAGGTACAGTTTTCGTATTCGCCTTTTTCGAAAGGCTGTTCAGCAAAATTAATGTTTTGATAATTTTGATCCAGAATATATGCTTGCATCAGGTCAGTCTTTATGCTAAAAAGGGTTTCTATTTCCTAATATTAGGTGTAGATGAAAGGTTTATAATTTATACCAGACTATTCTTATCCGAATAATTCAGTTTAAAGAAAATAAAAGTCATTATAGAAAAGGCAAGCAGCGAGCTTCCTCCGTAACTGAAATAAGGCAGCGGAATACCCACGGTCGGGAAAAGCCCCATAACCATTCCTAAATTGATGGTAAAGTGCATCATGAGGATGGAAGCAAAACAATATCCGAACACCCGGTTAAAAGTGGATTTCTGCTGTTCTGCGAGATAATAGATCCGCCCGATATAGATCATATAGCATAAAACCAACACGGCGCTTCCTACAAATCCCCATTCTTCACCTACTGTACAGAAAATATAATCGGTTTCCTGCTCGGGAACAAATTTTCCCTGTGTTACTGATCCTTCACGGTATCCTTTTCCTAAAAGCCCACCGGATCCTATAGCTGTTTTTGAATATAATAAGTTGTATCCGGAAGTATCCCTGAATGCTTTTTCACCTTTGTAAAGAACTTCAATTCTTTCTCTCTGGTGTTTTGGGAGCTTTTCCAGGACATAGGGTGACCCGAAAGCCAGCCCGCACAGCAAAAGGACTGAGCCTGCAATTCCCGAAATAGAAATTACATCCCAGGACATTCTGTGATAGTTCATTGCGATTAAAATCCCGGCAATGACCACAACTGTTAATGCTACATAAACAGGAGGTATTGCAAGAGAGACCAAAAAGACTCCTGCAAAAACAAATCCTACCCCAAATAAAAGACCACTCAAACCTTCCCGGTATAAGGCAATAAAGAAGGCAATAAATACAAGCATAGAGCCTACATCCGGAATCGCAAGAACAACCGCTGCCGGAATCCCGATAATGGCCAAAACAGTCCAGAGTGATTTTTTAACTTTCAAGTTAAAATCCGGCCCGGAAACATAATTTGCAAGCATAAGAGCGGTTCCTATTTTCGCAAATTCCACCGGCTGCATGGTAAAGCTACCGAACTTATACCAGTTTTTCTGACCAAGAATCTCTTTCCCAAACGGGAAAAGCCCAATCAGAAGTAAAACACCTCCAATATAGATAATGGCAGACATATTTTCGAAGAACTTGCTCCTTCCTACAAATATAATAAGCCCTACAAATAGGGATATACAGAAGAAAATCAACTGTTTTTCCCCTAATTTCTGGTCAACACTGTAAATATTTGCAATCGCAAAAATGCAAAGCAGGAAATACAGTCCGAGACCTAGTTTATCTATTCCTTCTGCCCACTTCATCGCTTCACGTTTTTAGTGTTGTTCTTTGTTTCTTCTTGTATTTTTTTCTGCAGCTTTATTTTCTGCTCTTTAATAAAGTTCAGACTGTCCTGTTTTCTTTTCAGCTTAACAGAATCTGCTGCAGGGTCTTTATATAGTCCTTTACGTTTCAGGTCGGCAATCCACTGTCTTTTATATTCAGGCATGAAGCTGGCACTGGTCATCTTCTTGTAAAGGTGTTCCCTCTTAAGATCTCCGGTTATGTATTTTTCAGCGATCACGGTACAGGCAGGTCCCGCCCATGTTGCCCCAAATCCGGCATGCTCCATTACTGCTGCCACTACAATTCTAGGTTTGTCTGCAGGAGCTATCAATACAAAAATAGAGTTATCTTTCCCCTGAGGAACCTGTGCGGTACCTGTTTTTGCAAGCTGGGTAAAGTCATTGGATTTTAAGCTTCTTGCGGTACCCCTCAACACTACAGCCTCCATTCCTTTCAGTACAGGTTCAAAATGCTTAGGATCTACAAGGGTTTTATGTTTTGTTTTAAATCTTGGATCAGGATTTGGCTTACCATCAATAGATTTAACGATATGAGGCGTGTAAAACCAACCTTTATTGGCAATGGCAGCAACATAGTTCGCCAACTGAAGAGGAGTCACCAAAACGTCACCCTGTCCCATTCCATTAAAAATAGAACCGTTCATGGTATAATCAGTGCTCCAGTTTTTCTTTCCGCTTCTTTTTTCGTAAAATTTACCGGAAGGGATTCTACCCGGAGAACCTACGGCAATATCATTGTTCAGGTATTCTCCTACCCCAAAGCTGCTCATGATTTTTTTCCATTCATCAACCCCTTTGGAAGGATCGCCCGGATATTTATTCATGATCGCAATAAAAGCATGGGAGAAATAACAGTTACTGGAAACCTGGATAGAAGGAATAAGAGGATCTGCTCCACCGTGTCCTTTAATTCTTAAACCTCTGTAATAAAAACCACCTCCACAAGGAAAAATAGTATTCTCGTCCATTACCCCCATCTGCATTCCTGCCAGGGCCGTCAGCAGCTTAAAAGTGGAACCCGGAGGATAGGCTGCCTGAACAGATCTGTCAAATGTAGGCTTGTTTTCGTATAAGGTATCTTTTGATAATGCGTACAGGTTTTTTGACTTGTAAGGTCCTGTAAATAAATTCGGATCAATATCGGGGCCTGTTGCCAGGGTCAGAATTTCACCGTTATTGGGATCTATTGCCACAATTGCTCCGTGTTTACCAACCAGCATTTCTTCAGCCATTCTTTGCAGGTCGTAGTCAATAGTTAAGGTAATGTCTTTTCCGGTAACCACATCTTTGTCTAACGCTCCGTTTTTGTATGAACCAATATTCCGAAGTTTAATATCTTTCTGGATATACTTCATCCCTTTTATACCGCGGAGATCTTTCTCATAGGATTTCTCAACTCCTGTTTTTCCGATAAAATCACCGGGAAGATAATAAGTGGAATCTTTTTTAATTTCTCTTTCGTTCACTTCACTGGTATACCCTAAAAGGTTTCCGGAAGTGGCTACCTCATACTGACGCTGGGGTCTGGAAACAATACTGAATGCCGGGTATTTGAAAATAATTTCCTGTACTCTGGCAATATCTTCTCTGCTGAGGTCCTTCAGAAAGGTCATAGGAGTCAGCTTTGAATAGTATTTCTCTTTTTTGATGGTCTCGATTCTTTTAATAAAATCTGCTTTACTGATCTGCATCAGGTTACAGAATCCAACGGTATCAAAATCGGGTTTCATTAAGGCCTGCGTAAAAGAAATTTCATAGGCAGGCTGGTTACCTACAAGGATTTTTCCGTTTCTGTCAAAAACAACACCTCTCTGTGGGATAACGTATTCAGTTTTAATAGATGTGTTCGCTGCATTCAAGGCATAGCGGTCTGTAAACAGCTGCAAATAAGAAAGCCTCGCCACAAAAATAATGGCGATCACTACGAGTGCAGAAAAGATTTTTAAATAACGTGTGTTCAAACTTTTTGTTTGATTTTAAATATTAATGCGTAAACCACTATAAATATAAAGGAAATTATACTTGTGATCACCACATTAAGTAATATTTCAAAAAAACGGCTCAATTTAAAAAACTCTATATACTGCACTAAAAGCTGATGCAGGAAGATACTCGAAAACAGAAACAGCAAAAACTGCGCCCATTGAAGGGACTGAAAAGAGAAAAAATCTGTGGAAGTATCTGTGGAAGTTCTGAAGATCAGGGTTCTGAAATAAGCGATCAGCGTTGTTGCAAAAGCATTGATTCCCCACGAGTAGAGAAACGCGTCTACAGAAAGTCCGATTAAAAAGCTTAAAGCTAAAAACTGATATTTATTTCTGAAAAAAGGATAAAACATGACGAACACCGGATAAAGAACCGGTGTGTACTTTCCGAAAATCGTGATCCTGTTGAGTACAAAAATCTGTAATGCAACCAAGAAGATCATGATCAATATATCGGTAAATAGAGTCCTGCTAATCATTTTCTTTTTTTATTACGGCCTGCAATGTATCCTGAATTTTCTGTACCTCAGCTTTTTTAAGGTTTTTCACAACAAATACTTTGCTTAAAGCACCCATTTTTTCACTCAGTTCTACGGAGATATCCCAGAAACCTGTTTTATTGTCTACGGAATATCCTGCAATAGTACCAATCATTACCCCTTTAGGAAAAATAGCCGATTTGCCGTCTGTAACAACAGTATCGCCCACTTTTAAAGCAACATATTTAGGAATGTCTGCAAGATGCATCACTCTTGAATTATCACCATTCCAGGTTAAGGTTCCAAAATATCCTGAGTTTTTCAACGAAGCGTTGATTCTGATCCTGTTAACGCTTAAAACAGACTGGACCAAAGCATAGCTGTCTGTAGAATTGATTACAATTCCGGCAATCCCTTTAGGAGCCATGACGCCCATCTGAGGAAAAACACCGTCTCTGCGGCCACGGTTAATTGTAAAGTAATTATTTCTTCTGTTGATACTGTTAAAGACAATTTCGCCATCTACAAAAGTATAGATCTGGCCACCGCCTAATGTATCATGTACTTTTCTGAATACAGGATTTTTTGCTCCTTCTTTACCGTAAAGCTGGGTCATCAGAGCTTTGTTCTGAGCAACAAGACCTTCATTGATCTGTTTCAGCTTCAGATATGAAACCCCTTCATCAATATACCCCGAAATCCATGAATTCAGCGCAGCCGACTGGCCAGCTACCCATGATTTCTGCATGGCATTTTTAGAGAATATCAGAACCAGAGCAACAATCTGCAGGAATATAAAGAAGACAAAAAGGGCGTTCTTCGAAAATAGTCTCAGCAAAAATCCCATTCAGATATATAGTCGTAAAAGGTTAAAAATTATTTAATTAAGAAATTGAATTTATCCATATTCTTAAGGGCAATACCTGTTCCGCGAACTACAGCTCTCAACGGATCTTCTGCAACAAATACAGGAAGACCGGTCTTTTTGTGTAATCTGTCCGCAAGGCCTCTCAATAAAGCACCTCCACCAGCAAGATAGATACCTGTCTTATAAATATCGGCAGCCAGTTCCGGCGGAGTAAGAGAAAGTGTTTCCATTACGGCATCTTCAATTCTGATGATAGATTTATCCAATGCACGTGCAATTTCCTTATATCCTACCATGATCTCTTTTGGCTTCCCTGTAATAAGGTCTCTACCCTGTACCGGGATATCTTCAATGTCAACATCAAGATCTTCCACTGCAGAACCTACTTCAATTTTAATTCTTTCAGCCGTTCTTTCCCCAATATAAAGGTTATGGTGAGTTCTAAGATAGTAGGCAATATCATTTGTAAATACGTCCCCTGCAATTTTCACAGATTTGTCACACACAATACCTCCTAAAGCTACCACGGCAATTTCCGTAGTACCACCACCTATATCAATGATCATATTTCCTTCAGGCTTCTGTACATCAATTCCAACTCCTATTGCCGCAGCCATTGGTTCGTAGATCAGCCTTACTTCTTTAGCGTTCACTTTCTGAGCAGAATCTCTTACCGCTCTTTTTTCAACTTCAGTAATACCGGACGGAATACAGATAACGATTCTTAGTGCCGGCTGAATAAATCTGCCTTTAATTCCGGGAATCTTTTTGATAAATTCCTTAATCATGTGTTCAGAAGCGTGGAAATCTGCAATAACCCCATCTTTCAGCGGGCGGATTGTCTTGATATCCTCATGAGTTTTACCCTGCATATGCTTAGCCTGCTCACCGACGGCAATCGGCCTACCCGTAGAACGTTCAATTGCAACAATTGACGGCTGATCTATAACAATTTTATTATTATGGATGATAAGGGTATTGGCAGTACCAAGGTCTATCGCAATTTCTTGCGTAAACATATCAAATAAACTCATATTTTTCTTCTGATTTTAAGTTTACAAAGATATGAATTTAACACTACTAAAGAAATTTAACCTGAATATAATTTGGTTAAAATTTGGTTAAAATTTTATTAAAACTCACAATTGTTTACTAACTTTTGCTTTAATCATTTAAGGAGTCTGATTTAAACTAAAATTGACAGACGGAAGACGGAAGCCCGAAGATGAGAACATTTCAATCAAAACAATCAATACAAATTCTTAAACAAACAGCAAAACACTGATTACGAAACACTTATAAGACTTGCAAAAGTATTGCCTAAACTTAATTTTTTTCCTGTTCCACCTTCTGCCGATATTCCCTGCCACCATAGTTTTTCACGATAATTATCATATATATTATCAGAGGCTGGTTAATTAAAAAATCCGTAAATTTGCGACTGCTTATGTTACAGTATTCCAATATCCATCAGACATCAAATTTTGCTGTACTTTCCATTAGCTATGAAAAGGCTGATGTGGAAACGCGGGGGAAGTTTGCGTTTTTTGATGATAACATCAAGAATTTTGTCACCAGAGTCCACAATATGGATTTAGGAGATGCGTTTGTGGTCTCCACATGTAACAGGACCGAGATCTATACCACTTCCCCGAATTACCTTCTGGTAGCAGAGGAATACTGCAAAACAATCGGAGTACATCTTACGGATTTCCTTCAGTTTGCCAATATTCTTACCAAAGAAGAGGCTCTTATTCATCTCTTTAGGGTGGCAGCCGGACTGGAAAGTCAGATTATCGGAGATTTTGAGATCATCGGACAGATCAAAAAAGCGTACAGCCGCTTTAAAAAAGAAAGACAGAATTCCAATCCATATCTGGAAAGAGCGATCAATGCAGCGATTCAGATTTCGAAAAGAATTAAAAATGAGACCGGAATTTCCAACGGAGCAGCCTCTGTATCTTATGCTGCCGTTCATTATATTCTAAACAGCCAGAAGAAAATTACAGAAAAGAACATTCTTCTTTTGGGCGTAGGTGAGATCGGTCAGAATACCGTTGAAAACCTGGTGAAACATGTCTACCAGCCCAAAATTAAAATTGCCAACAGAACTCAGGAGAAAGCAGAAAAGATTTCCCAGAAATACAGCATTCCTCATGTTGATTATTCTGATTTTGACAGTGAATTAAAAAATACTGACATTCTTATTGTTGCCACAGGAGCCAAACATCCTATCATCAACAAATCTCATTTCCCGAACGGAAAAGAAACCCTGGTGATCGACCTTTCTATTCCTCACAACGTTGAAAAAGACGTTACTGAGAATGAAAATGTAACCCTGATTGATGTAGATGAGCTTTCAAAACAGATCCAGGAAACGATTCAGCAGCGGGAAAAAGAGATCCCAAAAGCTGAAAAAATCATCAAAGAACTGATGAAAGAGTTTCTGGAATGGGAAAAAAAGAGAAAGCTGGCCCCCAATATTCACCATTTCAAAGCGGTTCTGAAGAATATGGAACGCAATGAAATGCATAATTTTTATAAAAAAAATAAATACATAAACATCACGGACATGGAGCTTTCTGACAAAATGATCCAGAAAATCACCAACCGTTTTGCAAAATTTATCATCGACAATCCTTTAAAAGCCGAAGAAATTAGTAAATTAATGCACGAAATATTAGTTGAACAACCAAACAACGAATTCAATGAAAAGCATTAGAATCGGAACAAGAAATTCCGCACTTGCACTTTGGCAGGCAAGAGAGGTTGCCAGGAACCTTCAGAACCGTAATTATTTAACGGAAATTGTTCCTATTGTATCTTCCGGCGACAAGAACTTAAATCAACCACTTTATTCTTTAGGAATCACCGGGGTTTTTACCAGAGACCTTGATGTTGCCCTATTGAATGACGAAATTGATATTGCCGTACACTCTTTGAAGGATGTCCCTACGCAACTGCCTCAGAATATTGAGATTGTCGCTTATCTGGAAAGAGATTATCCTCAGGACATATTAATAAGAAAGGAATCTGCGCGAAATAAAGAATTCCATGAGCTTAAGCTAGCCACAAGCAGTCTAAGAAGAAGAGCATTCTGGCTGAAAAACTATCCTCATGCTCAATTTTCTGATATCCGCGGGAATATTCAGACCCGCCTTCAGAAACTGGAAGAAGGAGATTTTGATGCAACCATTCTGTCCCTGGCAGGAATCAAGAGAATGAAAATGGACATTGATTATGAAATGCTTCCGTTAATGATCCCGGCTGCCTCGCAGGGAGTTATTGCTGTTGCCGGACATTCTGAAAAAACAGAAATCAATGAAATCCTGAGCCAGATTAATCATAAGAAAACCCAGATCTGTGTAGAGATCGAAAGAAATTTCCTGAGCACACTGGAAGGCGGATGCACCGCACCAATCGGAGCTTTTGCTGAGATGATCGAGGATCAGATCCGTTTCAAGGCTGCCCTTTGCTCACTGGATGGCAAAAACTGTATTGCTACCGATGAGAACTTTGAATATAATGACACTGAAAATTTTGGAGAAAAGTTCGCCAAAATCGTTCTTGAAAACGGTGGAAAAGAGCTGATGACTGAAATTAAGAATTCGTATTAAGAATTTTTAAGCAGATCGAACGTTATATTCGTAAGTGCAGAACAATGAAAAAATCCTTTTTTTTATTCATATTTCTATTTTGTGTTTTTTTTACAAATGCACAGAATAAATCGGGGCTTCAACTTTCCAGCTCTGCTTTGACGTTAATAGACAGCTCCATTAAATACGATCCCGCCTATTTTGTGCTGAAATATCCCAACGGTGATGTCCCGGCTGATAAAGGAGTATGCACAGATGTTATTATCAGAGCCTACAGAAAACTCGGTATTGATCTGCAAAAAGAAGTACATGAGGATATGGTAAAGAACTTTTCAAAGTATCCGAAAACCTGGGGATTAAAAAAACCTGATACAAATATTGATCACAGAAGGGTTCCCAATCTTGCCGTCTTTTTTTCCAGATTCGGAAAAGTAAAGTCTACTGAAACCAATCCCGCACTTTATGTTCCGGGTGATATTGTTACCTGGATCCTACCCGGGAATCTGACACACATTGGAATCGTTGTCAATAAAAAATCTTCAGATGGAAAGAGATTCCTGATTGTGCATAATATAGGAGGCGGGCAGGTTCTGGAAGACTGTCTCTTTAAATATACCGTCACAGGGCATTATCAATACCCAAAATAAGCTGCTTTATGAAAAATCTTATCTATGCTTTATTTGTATTGGTAACATGTTATACAAAAGCACAAACCAACGAGCTTAATATCGTCAGCAAGCCTATCGATTATTCGCAGGAGAGAGTCCGTCTAAGTTTGGAGTACCTTAAAGATCATCATAGTATTGTACAAAACTCACCAACGATTTCGCCTAAAATAATTGTATTGCATTATACAGCAGGCGGAACTGTTGAAACGAATTATAAATATTTCAATAAGACCCATCTGGAATCCGCCAGAAATGTTTTAAAGAAGCAAAGTACTTTAAATGTGTCTTCGCAGTTTATTGTAGACCGGGATGGTACCATTTACCAGCTTATGGAGCCTAACAGGTTTGCCAGACACACTATAGGCCTTAATTACTGTGCAATCGGCATTGAAAACATAGGAAGCAGGAAGCAGCCGCTTACAGAAAAACAAGTTTTAGCCAATGCTCAGCTGGTTAGATATTTAACTAATAAATATGCTATAGAATATCTTATAGGCCATTCAGAATATGGCGCTTTCAGAGGTTCTAAGCTTTGGAAAGAGACGGATCCGAATTATTTTACCGTAAAAGACGATCCGGGGAAAGATTTTATGACAAAAGTGAGACTGCTAGTGACTGATTTACATTTAAAAAACAAGCCTTAATGAAAATTCTGTTTACCAAAACCATAGATGCCTCGTTATTATCCAAAGAATTAGGATCGGATATGTCGGCTGAATGTATTGAGGTAATTAGGACAGAACCTATAAAAACGGCTGCATTTGATTTAAAAAATTATTCCCTGATCTTCACCAGCGTTAATGGAGTGATTTCATTTTTCAGCAATCAATTTAAACCCAACGAGGATTTTACCGCAAAAAACTACAATAAAATATATTGCGTTGGTGAGAAGACGAAGCGTGAACTGAGAAAACATGGTTTCGGAACATTCAAAGTTCTGAAGAATGCCGAAACCCTTTCAAGATTTATCATCGGAAACTGCCAGCACGAACAATTCCTTCATTTCTGCGGCAATCTTGCCATAGATGTCCTGGATAATGATCTTCCTTTGCAGAATATCAGCTACAAAAAGATAACGATTTATAAAACTGAAGAGCTCTATCCATCTGTACCTGAAAAATATCATGCTGCAGTTTTTTTTAGTCCAAGCGGAGTTCGTAGTTTTGCAAAACTCAACTCTTTAGAAGGAATGAAGATTTTTTCCATCGGGGAAACCACCTCAGGTGAGCTCAGAAAGCACACTACAGAAGAAATCTTTACATCAGAAGAAAACAATCTGGCTTCCATTTTTGAATTGATAAAAAAGGAACTTTAAACAGCCGCACCCCTGGCTGGTAAAAATAATGAGTGCCGGCAACGGCCGTATTAGTTTAAATAAATTATGATTAAAAACGACTTATATTTAAAAGCACTCCGCGGAGAAACTGTAGAAAGACCGCCGGTATGGATGATGAGACAGGCCGGAAGATATCTGCCGGAATTCATTGCTCTCCGGGATAAATATGACTTCTTTACAAGATGCCAGACCCCTGAACTGGCTGCTGAAATCACGATACAGCCAATCAAAAGGTTTCCGTTGGATGCTGCGATCCTGTTTTCTGATATTTTGGTAGTTCCCCAGGCAATGGGAATTGATTTTAAAATGAAGGAATCGGTTGGCCCGTGGCTGGATAATCCTATCAGAACAGCGGAGCAGGTTCAGAATATTGAAGTTCCCGATGTAAATGATACATTAGGTTACGTTTTTGATGCGATTGAACTGACTCTTCAGAAGTTGGATAATGAAATCCCGCTGATCGGTTTTGCAGGTTCTCCATGGACAATCCTGTGCTACTGTGTGGAAGGAAAAGGAAGCAAGGCATTTGATATTGCAAAATCATTCTGTTTCCAGCAGCCTGAAGCGGCTCATTTACTGCTTCAGAAGATCACAGATACTACGATTGCCTATTTGAAAAGAAAAGTTGAAAAAGGCGTTTCTGCGGTTCAGGTTTTTGATTCATGGGGAGGTATGCTTTCTCCTACAGATTATCAGGAATTCTCATGGCAGTATATCAATCAGATCGTTGAGGCTTTAAGCCCTCTTACCCATGTCGTGGTATTTGGAAAAGGATGCTGGTTCGCCCTTGAGGATATGACGATGTCTAAAGCTTCAGCTTTGGGTGTTGACTGGACAATTAAGCCAGAATTTGCAAGAACACTAACGAACCATACGATGACGCTTCAGGGGAATTTTGATCCTGCAAGATTACATTCTACTCCGGAAACCATCAAGAAAATGGTAACTGAGATGATCAACCGCTTTGGAAAAGACAGATATATTGCGAATCTCGGCCACGGAATTTTACCAAATATCCCTGTGGAGAATGCAGAAGCGTTCATCAGAGCTGTTGTAGACTGGAAACCGAATATCTAGATTCATTCATAAAAAAAAGCCCTTTCAAACAACTGAAAGGGCTTTTTTGTATATTTTAACTGAGCATTTTCTGAGCTTTTTTCACCCCTTCTATCAGCTTGTCAATTTCTTCAAAAGTATTGTAAACCGCAAAACTGGCTCTTACCGTTCCGGCTATATTGAAGAAGCTCATAATGGGCTGTGTACAGTGATGTCCTGTTCTTACCGCAATCCCCATTTTATCGAGGATCATTCCTACATCGGAAGATATTCCCACACCTTCAAGATTAAAGGAAACTACGCCTGTTCTTTTGGCTTTTTCTCCATAAATCTTTATGTTCTCCAGTTCCAGGAGTTTTCTCTGAGCATATTCCAGTAAGGCATTTTCATGATTCTGGATATTCTGCCTTCCTATTTTTTCAATAAAATCAACAGCGGCACCCAGTGCAATATTTCCTCCTACATTTGGAGTTCCCGCTTCATATTTAAAAGGAAGTCCGGCGTAGGTAGTTCCATCGAAAGAACATGTTGCAATCATCTCTCCCCCTCCGTGAAACGGCGGAAGCTCTTCAAGAATCTCCTGTTTTCCATAAAGGATCCCGGTTCCCATCGGAGCATACATCTTATGGCCTGAAAACACAAAGAAATCGCAATCCATCTTTTGTACATCGATCTCAAAGTGAGGAGCAGACTGCGCCCCGTCGATCACAATATACGCATCTGAATTTTTCCTTGTTCTAGCGATGATTTCTTCTATTGGATTTACAATTCCCAAAGCATTGGAAACCTGGTTTACAGAAACCACTTTTGTTTTTTCGCTTAGAAATTCATCCAGATAGTTCAGCTGAAGAATACCGTTTTCATCAATCGGGATTACTCTGAGCTTTGCTCCAGTCCTTTCACAAAGCAGCTGCCATGGAACAATATTGGAATGGTGTTCCAGATAAGAAATGATAATCTCATCATCTTTTTTAAGCTTCTGTGTCAGAATATAAGAGATGAGGTTCAGTCCTTCCGTTGTTCCTTTTGTAAAAATAACTTCAAAATCATGCTTAGCATTAATAAATTTCTGAATCTTCCTTCTTGAAAGCTCCATTTCTTCGGTAGCTAACTGACTTAATGTATGAATTCCTCTGTGAACATTGGCATTAAGCTCTGTATAATAATCATTCCAAACTTTTAAAACAGAATCCGGTTTCTGGGATGTTGCTGCATTATCTAAGTAAACCAGAGGCTTACCATTCACTTCGCGGTTTAATATAGTAAACTGACTTCTTATTTCCTGAATGTCAAACATTTATTAAAATTTTAAATTAGATTGCTCTTATTTAGAACACTTCAAATTTACGGCTTTTTTTCTGAAAGGAGGCATGGGGTTGAAGACTGATACTTGTCAGGTGATAGAAAGATTCGATGAGCAGAATAGCCGACAGATAAATACCTTCCCCTTATCACAAAATAAAAACCTGCCAATACATTGACAGGTTTTTTATTGTTTGGTTGAATAAGCAAATATTATTCTGCTGCAGTTTCTTCTGCTGCCGGAGCTGTACCTTCTTCAGCTACAACTTCTTCCTCTTCATCATCTTCAACTACTGCACCTCCTTTCATTGCATTTCTAGACATCTTAACAGCTACTACAACTGCATTGTCAGGATGTACGAAAGAATATCCTTCAGTTTTGATACCTCCAACATAAATCTTGTTACCGATTTTTAATGGAGTAACATCTACAACTACCTCATCAGGCAAGTTTGCAGGGATAGCTTTCACTTTTAGTTTTCTGAAAGACTGACGTAAAACACCACCAGCCACAACACCTTTAGAACGTCCGGTAATTCTTACTGGAACTTCCATAACCACTGGCTTATCAGCAGATAACTGGTAGAAGTCTGCGTGTAAAATTTTGTCCGTAATTGGGTGGAACTGAATATCCTGAAGAACAGCTGGAATTGTTTTCCCGTCTAGTTCAATAGATACCGTGTGTGCTTCAGGAGTGTATACTAAACCTTTGAAAGCTTTCTCTTCAGCAGAGAAGTTTAAAGGCGCTTCACCTCCATAAACAACACAAGGAACTAATTCAGCATCACGTAAAGCTTTTGTAGACTTTTTGCCCACGCTTTCTCTTTTTGTACCTTGAATTGTAATAGATTTCATTTATAAAAATTTAAAAAATTGTTTTGTTTAATTCCGCAATCCGCTAAAAATCAATTAAATAATAAACTTACTGCTAATTGACTGATGCTCATGAACCATCTTCATAACGTCTGCAAATAATGGGGCGCAAGATAGCACTTTTATTTTAGTTGACAAATTATTTTTAACAGGAATTGAGTCAGTTACAATAACTTCCAACAATTTGGAGTTCTCAATATTTTCGTAAGCTTTTCCTGAAAGTACTCCGTGAGTAGCCATCGCTCTTACTGATTTCGCTCCTTTTTCCATTAAAATATCCGCCGCTTTACAAAGTGTACCTGCAGTATCGATCATATCATCAATAAGGATCACATTTTTGCCTTCCACATCACCAATAAGGAACATTTCTTCTACAACGTTTGCTTTTTTTCTTTCTTTATAAGCAATTACCACTTCAGCACTCAGGTGGCCTGCATAGTTCTTCGCTCTTTTCGCACCTCCCATATCCGGTGAAGCAATGGTAAGGTTATCCAGATTTAAAGCTCTGATATAGTCTACGAAAATACTTGAAGCATACAGGTGATCTACCGGAATTTCAAAGAATCCCTGAATCTGGTCTGCATGGAGATCCATAGTCATAATTCTTGTTGCCCCTGCAGCTGTTAATAAATTAGCAACCAGTTTTGCACCTATCGGAGCTCTTGGTTTGTCTTTCCTGTCCTGTCTTGCAAGTCCGAAATAAGGAATTACAACAGTAATACTTTTAGCGGAAGCTCTTTTCGCTGCATCAATCATCAATAGAAGCTCTAAAAGATTGTCTGCAGGCGGGAAGGTAGATCCGATTAGGAAAACTCGTCCTCCTCTTACTGACTCATCCAAAACAGGCTCGAATTCCCCGTCGCTGAACTCCTGAAAGTTGATTTTCCCTAACTCTTTCCCATAATATTGGGCGATGTTTTCTGCCAAGTCCTTACTGGTTCTTGTACAAAATAGATAACTTAACTGATCTGCCATTTTTACTTTTTAAAGATTTTGCAAATTTAAAAAAAAACCACAAGAATTGCTCTTGTGGTTTCTAAGTTTTTATTTTCCTGTATTATTACGGGAATTTTACTCCTGAATATTTGTTAGGATCTACCTGCGGTAGCGTAGATTTATACTTCATATTGATAGATTTAATAAACTCGTTGGCAATAACTGCATAACCTCTTCCTGTAAGGTGAACACCATCAAGAGAGAAAGCTCCTCCGGTCACGAATTTGGCAGTATATCTTACCCCGTCGTAAAGAATCCCTGACTTTCCATTAAGCTCAACCATTTTAGCATTTCCATCTACAAAAGCCAATCCATAAGAATCAGCAAGTGATTTTATAGAATTATTATAGGCATCCACTGCCGTTTTAACGTAAGAAGCCTCTGTTTTTGTTAATACATGCTGATTTTGCAGCGGATAAGAAATTCCGTAAACATTTACGGGTGCTGGTGCACCGGGTGCAGCAGTTCCAATTAGAGAACTTGTTGTAAGAAGGATATAATCTTCCGATGTAGCTTGTCTTGCCTGTCCAAATATTTGTCCAAATGCGGTTGCTGTAGGCAATCCTAAAGCAGGAGTCAAGGCAGCAGTAAGCTGTGCCGACAGATTCGTAAGAGCAACATCCTTAATCAAAACAGGATTGGAAGAAGTGGAAGAAAGTAAATTAATTCTATCTCCTGCTCCGAAAGCTGTAAGTGCCTGCTTCAACGGCCCATATATATTTGTATTAAGAGCTGACAAATTAGCTCCTAAAGTTGTCGGTGTTAAAGGGTTGTAAGGAACTGTCGTAAAAAAAGGAATGGATGTAACATAAGGAATATTTGCAACAACTCCTTTTGTTGTCCCTACACTTTTAAGACCATCCAGTACATTTTTAATAGATCCAGCAACAAGATTAGGATCGGAAATATCATTTGATCTATAAGTTAGCGGATTCACATTTCCACTCTGAACTGTTGCCGGAGTATAAGTAGTCACTCCTCCCACAGTCTGAGAATTCGTTCCTCCATTGGTCGCATAAGACAACACATCGTTATTACCAATCCAAAGAGAGAAGAATGTAGGTTTTTGAGCCATGGCATCTGCTAAAACGGATGTTGTTGCAGAAGTAGCAAATCTCACAAAATATGGATTGGCAGCTCCTAGAGCAAGGTTGGCAGCACTACCGTAACCAGGCGCCACCAGATGGAAAGATTTTGCCCCGGGAACCCCCATATTGTGGTAAGGTCCACCGGCAGTTACATTATCCAATGCTGCTGCAGGACTACTCGCCACCGGACCCAAACTTCCGCTTGCAGTCACTTGAAGATTCAATTTTCCAGGAAAACCAGGTAGTCCAATAAATCCACCTATATCATTGGGCATTAAAGGCTGTTTAAATGCCCCGCCACCGGCAAGTTTCATCTGCATTGCAATAATGCTTGGATATGATTCATTTTGTCCGCTGCTATAAAGAGCTCCATCCCTGTAACCGGATGTCAAGGAGTTCCCTAAAGAAACGTAATTGGAAAAGTTCGCCTCCCCGCTTGTCACCTGAATATCTTTTACATCAGTATCAAAGTCATTCTCACAGCTTGTTGTAAAAAAAAGTGCGGAAACGGCAAGTGTTGATATTATAATTTTTTTCATAGTCTTTCAATTAAAAAGGGTTATACGATAAACCTAAACCAAAGTAAAATGCTTCAGCTTTTGCCTGTCCGTTAAAGCCAAGACTTGCATTTCTTACATCTCTGGCCTGAGGAAGGGCATATCCTCCTGCTATATCAACTCCAAACTGCTTTAGCTTAAAGCCAACACCTCCGGTAATTACATACGTATTAAATGATGGTGTTTCCGGAATGAAGTTCTCATCAGTGTATGGCGACTCATCATAATAAGCACCCAAACGTCCAAAAATCATATCCGTAAATGCATATTGCGTACCCAATCTGAATGTTTTTGAGTTTCTAAAGTTTTTAGGAGACACAAGAACTGTAGGGTCTGGCTGATTCCCCACTGGAGCCGTAGCAAAATCCAGAGTCAGCTTGCTGTATCTTTCCCATCCGTGATAGTTAAAGTCCGCTGAAATTAACCATTTCGGTGTCACTTTATATGTTAAACCAATGGTATATTCTTCCACTAAAGGAAGTGTTGCAGTAAATTTATCCTGTCCTGTACTTGGGTCCAGTCCTAATAATGGATAAATAGATGCTGAAGGGAACTTGAATGTTGCAGTTCCTTTTTTAGCTTTCATATCTATAGGTGAACGGTAAGCAATACTGATATCTAATTTAGGATCAGGTCTGAAATAGAACCCGAATCCGTAGCCGCTTCCGCTTGCTTTTTCGTCTTTAATATTTAATTCACCGCCAAACTGCGTTACCGCTTTATCCCAGTCTACTTTGCCTTTTGCATAAATATAGCTCGCCCCGAATGACATCCAAGGTGCCAGCTTTACAGAGACCATAGGCTGAAAATAGAAGCTCTTAAGCTCCAGTTTCTGTACCATTTCTCTTCCTTCCCAATCTCCCGGCCACTCGATTGTACTTCCGAAAGGCGTTGAAAAACTGAAACCAACAGATAAATTTTCTATCGGTCTATAAGCAACCGCAGCATATAACGGAGTACCAATAGGATTATCTGTTTCTGTACTCTGCAAAGTATTCAAGTTTTGAAAAGTAACTTTATTACTTGCACCGAACCCTCCTGCCACTATACTCAGTTTGGAAGGAATAAATGACATCCCCGCTGGGTTAAAGAATGCCACACTTGCATCTTCGGCATGAGCACTAGTATGCGCCATTGCCAATTGTTTCACTCCCTGCAGAGATACCCTGAAGCCTCCTGCGTAAGATAAAACACCCGCCAATAAAGCAGTTGATACTAATATTTTTTTCATAGACTGTTTATTATATAACCCAAATATAAAATTATTTTGAATACGTCTGTTAATATTTCTTAATATTTTAAACAATATACCAAAAGAAAATTATGTTTAAAATAGCACTTTAGGAATATATCAACATAAACCCATATACTCTAGTAACTTATCCCCTTTTTAATCAGGATATATTTTTCACGTTTAAGGTTAAACAATCGCGAAATTGAATATTTAAGTATTTTAGAATTGCATAAAGATAAATTTACATAAATTTGCAAGATTATAAAAAATAGTTATATGAGTTGTGGATGCAAAACATCCGGCGATTCTGCCCATTCTTGCGGACCAAAAAAAACCGCGAATGGCTGTGAAAGTGTAAATACCTGTGGTAATAGTTATAAATTAAGTGTTTTCGACTGGCTTTCTGACATCAACAATCCCGCATCGAACAGGTGTGATCTTGTAGAAGTTAGATTTAAAAATGACAGAAAATCGTTTTATAAAAATGTAAACAATATTCCTTTACATATAGGTAGCGTAGTAACAGTAGAATCGAGTCCCGGACACGATGTAGGCGTTGTAAGCCTCACCGGAGAATTAGTAAAGATTCAGATGAAAAAGAAAAAATTTCCTGAAGAATCTATACTTAAAATATACAGACAGGCTAACCAAAAAGACCTTGAGGTCTGGCAGGAAGCCAGAAAAAAAGAAGACGGCGTAAAGATTGAGGCGAGAAAAATCGCTCATAGAATAGGTCTTGAAATGAAGGTAACGGATGTGGAATATCAGGGAGACTCTTCCAAGATCACATTCTATTACACGGCAGATAACCGGGTGGATTTCAGACAATTGATCAAAGAATACGCAGGTGCTTTCAGAACTAAGATCGACATGAAACAGATCGGGTTCAGGCAGGAAGCTGCAAAAGTTGGAGGTATAGGATCATGTGGAAGAGAACTTTGCTGCTCAACCTGGCTTACGGATTTCAGATCTGTGAATACAAATGTTGCCAGATATCAGCAGCTGAGCATTAATCCTCAAAAGCTTGCAGGGCAATGCGGTAAGCTGAAATGCTGTCTGAATTATGAACTGGACAGCTACCTTGATGCATTAAGCCACTTCCCTTCTTCTTCAACCACTCTGGATACGGAAAAAGGAAGAGCATTCTGTATTAAAATAGATGTTTTCAAAAAGAAAATGTGGTTTGCTTACGTAGACAGCTCTATGGCATGGTATGATTTTGATATTGACCTTGTTAAGAAGCTAATGGCTAAAAATAAAAGAGGCGAAAAGATCCTTCCTTTAGAAGACCTGAAGCAGCCTGACACCCCAATTCAGACCATCGACCTGATCCAGGAAAACAATATGGACAGATTCGAAAAGAAGAACAGAGGCAACAACAGGAACAGAAACCAGAACAGACCCAACAACAACGGCCAAAACCAGGGAGGACAGCAGGGGCAAAACCAGGGACCAAAGAAAAACAGACCGGAAAGGACTGAAAGATCCGAGAGACCGGAAAGATCCGAAAATCCTAATGCTGGAAATCAGCCAAGACAACAGCAGCAAAAGCAACAGCCTAAACCGCAGCCAAAAGCGCAAACGGAAAAAACTGATGCTTCTTCCGACCCTGAAAAAAAACAGCAGAACCCGAACAAGAAAAATTTTAAAAAGAAATATCCTCCAAAAAAAGATAAAAATGCGTAAAATTTTAGGATTATTACCTCTTATCCTTTTCTTTAGCTGCAACTCCTCCTCGGGAGAGAATGTCATAATGAATTCCGTTAATAACAAATGGAATAAGAAAAGTGAGCAAAAATTTAATCTTGAAGTTTCAGATCCGCAGAATCCTAAAAATATTATATTTGTCGTAAGAAATAACAACAGTTACCCTTACAGCAATATAAGATTTATTGTCAATTTCACCAACCTCCAGAACAAAAAGAAGGAAACGGATACCCTGAATTATGTCCTGGCAAAGCCAAACGGAGAATGGCTTGGTACAGGTTTTGGCGATACGAAGGAAGCATTATTTCAGTATAAAATGAACTATAAATTTCCGGGAAAAGGAAAATATGAAATCAGCCTGATCCAGGCGATGAGAAATGACAACCTTCCGGGAATTGAAGACGTTGGAGTAAAAGTAGAAACGGCTAAACCGTAACCATAAATGGAAGACAACAGACAAAATGCAGGAAACAAGGGAAAAACCTTCCCTCTTCCTCCCAAAAAAAAGAAAGATACCTCTTGGAAAAGATGGGTTAGATTCATTTGGATTGGACTCATTGCAGTAGTTTTAGGTATTTCAGGACTTTTCTTTGCTGTTTCCCAGGGATTTCTTGGAGAAATGCCGGATGTAAAGGAGCTTGAAAACCCTGATATCTATGTCGCTTCTGAAATCATTTCATCGGACGGTGTTTTACTGGGAAAATTTGAGAAGGAGAAAACACAGCCAATTACCTACAAACAACTGCCTCCTTATCTTATCTATGCTTTACAGGCAAAGGAAGATGAGCGTTTTAAAGAGCATTCAGGAATTGATTTAAAATCTATTCTGAGAGCTGTGAGATATGGTGGAGACAGAGGTGGAGGTTCTACAATCACGCAGCAGCTGGCCAAACTGTTATTTACCAAAGAACCCTCTAAAAACCCTATCAAAAGGGTTATCCAGAAATTAAAGGAATGGTCTGTAGCAGTAAGTCTTGAAAAACGATATACCAAAGAAGAGATTATCACGCTATATTTCAACAAGTTCGATTTCACCTATAATGCGAACGGTATTGAAATGGCCTCCAAAATTTATTTTAATAAAACAACTTCCCAACTTACTCTTCCGGAAGCCGCCGTTTTCGTAGCCATGTTAGAAGCACCTATCGCTAACAACCCTATGAGAAACCCTGAGCGTTCTAAACGCAGAAGAGACGTTGTTTTACAGCAAATGTTTGAAACAGGCTATATAGACCAGGCAACATATGATAAAGCAGTCAGTACGCCTGTTGAAGTAGATTATCATCCAATCAAAAATATTAATGATGATTACTCTGCGTATTATAAATTTTATTTAAGAAAGGAAATTGATAAATATCTTGAAGGCTATGAAAAAGAAACCGGCAAGAAACTTAATCTTTACAAGGACGGCTTAAAGATCTATGTAACCCTTGATTCAAAAATGCAGAAATATGCAGAACAAGCAATTAAGGAACACTTAACAGACCTTCAAAAAAGATTTGATGCTGAGCAAAGAGGCAGAAAAAACAGACCTTTCTACTATTTGACGGATAAGCAGGTAACCAGCGTAATGACCCAGGCAATGAAGAGAACCGGCCGTTACAAACAACTTAAAGCTGCCGGAGTTTCTGAAGATTCTATCTTACTGGAATTCCATAAGCCGATCAAAACTTCCCGCTTTACATGGGCTGGTGAAGAAGAGGTTGAAATGTCTCCTTGGGATTCTATCAGATATCATAAACAGATTGCACAGGCAGGTTTAATGTCTATGGTTCCGGGAAGTGGAGAGATCAAAGCGTGGGTAGGCGGTATAGACTGGCAGCACTTCCAATATGACCACATCAAACAGGGTAAAAGACAGGTAGGATCTACCTTTAAGCCTTTTGTTTATGCTACAGCAATCATGAAGCTTGGCATGACCCCATGTTCAACGGTTTCCAACGCCTCATACAGCCATAACGGATGGAATGTTCCGGGAAGAGGAGGAATGCTGACGTTAAAAGACGGTCTGGCACACTCTCAAAACCCGATTGCTGCAAGACTTATTGAAATGACCGGTGTAGATGCCGTTATCCAGACTGCAAGAGACCTTGGGGTTACAGAAGACATTCCTAGAAACAATACCATTGCTTTAGGTTCATCGGATATTACAATTTATGAAATGCTTGGCGCCTACAGTACTTTCGCTAATTACGGAAACTACAATAAACCGGAAATGATCTGGAGAATTGAAGATGCCAACGGAAGAGTGATCAAAGAAGTAAATGTAGAACCGAAAGAGGTAATGAATCCAATGTATGCCTATACCATGATAGAACTGATGAAAGGTGTTGCACAATACGGTACCGCTTCAGGAGAATTAGGAAGAAGAGGAATCTCAAAAGGCGTGGAAATTGCCGCTAAAACAGGTACTACACAGAACAACTCTGACGGTTGGTTCATGGGAATCACTCCGAAACTAGCCACAGGAGCCTGGGTAGGATGGGAAGACAGAGCAACCCACTTCTTCGGAACCGGAGAAGGTCAGGGTGCGAGAATGGCATTACCGATCTGGGCAATTTTCATGAAGAAAGTTTGGGCAGACAAATCTCTGGGAATTACCCCTGACGATAAGTTCACCAGACCATCAGACTGGAAAGACGGATGTTCTAATTTAAAAGGTCTCGGTGAAGGATATGGAGATGACGGAGGTCTACAAACCATTGATGAGATCAAAAATCCACGGCCGGCAGACCCGACGCCTAAAAACAATACAGAAAAGAAAGAAGAAAATATCAATGACAATCTTCACTCCACCGATGAGGTAGATTTCAATAAATAAATTCTCTTTTAGAAATACATAAGACCTTTCAATAATATGAAAGGTCTTTTCTTTTATAATTAATATCTTTGATCTATGAATATTGAACAGATCAAACAGCCTTTTACCGATATATTTCCAGGAGACCTTTCCGGCAACCCGATGCAGAGAAATACTCCGAAAGTTTTGTTTGCAACAGTAAAACCTGCAGGTTTTGATAAACCGGAGCTGATTGCTTTTAATGAAGTTTTATCCGAAGAGATCGGTCTGGGAAAATATGAAGAAAAAGACCTGAGCTTCCTTGTAGGAAATCATCTCCCTGAAAATGTAAAGACGTATGCTACTGCGTATGCGGGACATCAGTTTGGGAACTGGGCGGGACAGCTTGGAGACGGAAGGGCAATACTTGCGGGGGAGATTATCAATAAGGATGGAAAAAAAACAGAAATACAATGGAAAGGTGCCGGGGCCACTCCATATTCCAGGCATGCAGACGGGAGAGCGGTGTTGAGGTCTTCAGTACGTGAATACCTGATGAGCGAAGCCATGCACCACCTGGGAGTTCCTACAACCAGAGCTTTAAGCCTTGCTTTTACCGGTGAAGATGTGGTAAGAGATATAATGTATAGCGGAAATCCTCAGCTGGAAAAAGGGGCTGTCGTGATCCGAACTGCAGAAAGCTTTCTCCGTTTCGGACATTTTGAACTGCTTTCCGCACAAAGGGAATACAATACCCTGCAGGACCTGGCAGATTTCACTATTGAAAATTATTACCCGGAAATCACAACAGACGGAATTCAGAAATACAAAGACTTTTTTGCAAGTATATGCACCAGAACAGCTGATCTTATGACCGAATGGTTCAGAGTGGGATTCGTCCATGGAGTAATGAATACTGATAATATGTCCGCCTTAGGCCTGACCATAGATTACGGGCCTTATTCGATGATGGACGAGTATGATCTGAATTTTACCCCAAATACAACTGATCTTCCGGGAAGGAGATATGCTTTTGGAAAACAGGGCCAGATCTCGCAGTGGAACCTTTGGCAGCTGGCGAATGCCCTTCATCCGTTAATCAAAGATGAAAAGTTTTTGGAAGATACTTTAAACCAATATGGAACCTATTTCTGGGAATCCCATGACAAAATGCTCTGCAGAAAGTTCGGATTCGATGAACTTAGAGAGAGTGATGAAGATTTTTTCACTAACTGGCAGGGATTGATGCAGGAACTTCACCTGGATTACACGCTGTTTTTTAATCAGCTGGAAAAATTAAGCCCCGATATTGACATCAAATCTTTGCTTGAAAAGATTTCCTACTCTGTTTTTACTAATGAGAAAGTGAGAAAGCTGGAAGATTTCATAAAAAAATATGAGGCAAGATTATTATCCAATACGATTTCAAGAGAAGAGTCATTATCACTGATGAGACAGTCAAATCCGAAATTCACACTGAGAAATTATCTCCTTTATCAATGCATCGAAGAGATTACTGCAGGAAAAACAGAAATGCTCGGAAAGCTTACCCGCGCCTTAGAAAATCCTTATGAAGAATTGTATCCTGAATTTTCTGTAAAAAGACCTTCAACCTACGATGACACCACTGGATGTTCTACACTTTCCTGCAGCTCTTAACGGATAAAACACAATTTTCTTCTACTTTTATTGAATTTTTTACACCATATTGTTAATTTTTACTAATTTTAGAAAAAAATTAATATTATGAAAAAACTTCTACTATCTCTAAGCTTAATGCTTAGCGGAGCCGCTACTCAGGCGCAAACAGTATTATTAAATGAAAATTTTGATTCTTACACAGATTTTGTAATTACAGGGTTTGGTAACTGGCAAACGTTAGATTTAGACCAACTTAACACTTATACAGGAGGAACAGACGATCCATTATGGAATAATGCTGGCGCCCCTATGGCATTTCAAATTTTCAATCCTACTACAGCTGCTGTAACTAATGCAACATCAGGAACAGAGGTAAGAAATTTTGATCCTCACAGTGGTCAAAAATATGCTGCTTGCTGGGCTGGTGTTCCTGATGTCGCTGTTGCTAACAATGATTGGCTTATATCTCCTTCGGTAACATTAGGAGCTGCTTCTAATTCACTTTCATTATGGGTAAAATCAATGTCGAACTCGTATGGACTTGAGAAGTACAAAATTGGTGTATATGTTGGTTCAGGTACTCCTACATCTTCTGCAAATTTTACTATTATATCAGGTGCCACCTCATTATCAGCCCCTTACCCAAACTGGGAACAAAAAACATATTCTCTAGATGCTTATGCTGGACAAACAGTGCGTATTGGTATTCAGTGCGTTTCTGCTGATACTTACATGTTTATGGTTGATGATGTAAAAATCACAACTGGAACTCTTTCAACTGATGAAACAGGACCACAAGCAAAAACAACAAACATCTACCCTAACCCAACAAAAGGAGAGATCAATATTAAAACCGATAAAAAGATCAAGTCTTCAACAGTTTTAGATCTTTCCGGAAAATCAGTATTGAAATCAACCTCTGACAAAGTAGATATCTCTTCTCTTTCAAAAGGAGCATATTTGCTTCAGGTTGAATTTGCAGACGGAACAGCTACAACAGAAAAAGTAATAAAAGAATAATTACTTTCCCTATATCTTTAAAGCTCACCGGACATGGTGAGCTTTTTTATTTTATTTTTGCAAAAAACTGACACGTGTCTTTTATTAAAACAAAACTCATCTACCTGTTAAAACAGGTCTTTCCATCTTCTTACACAGAATTGGCAGTATTCATGTTCTTCCTGCTCTGCTATGGAATACTGGGCACCTATATTGCTCTTCATTACAGGATTATTTTTGACAGCAGAATTCCCTGGGATGCCTATTTCAGCTTTGACAATAAAGCGATTGTAATGACAGGCGGAAGCTTTGAGAGACATCCTTTGGCCTATTATTTTTTCAATTGGGTCCGGGAGTTTTCTCTTTTTGTTTCTGGTGGAAAAATGTATGCTACATTCAGGCTTACCCTGGCATGGCTGAGTAATATAGCCGTCAGCTTATGCATCGTTCAGATTTTCAAATACCTGAAAAACATCATCAGGCTTCCGCTAATGATTGCCTTATTTCTTGTTTTGTTTTTTGGAATTTTTTCGACCAGCATTATCCTTTCCTTCACTCCGGAGAATTTCACCTATACCCTGCTGCTGCTGTGTATTTACAATTATTATGCAGCCGTAAAACTCAGAAAGGAAGAAAAGATTCCCGGATCTGCCTTAACGCTGGCCGGAATTACCATCGGAGGTCTTACTATCACCAACCTGGCTAAAGTTTTTATTCCCGTATTATTTGAAAAGGATATTTTCAGAAGCTGGAAAAAATTTGGAAACGCAGTTTTCCGTGTCGGACTCACTACAGCCTGCTTTGTGTTTCTTTATTTACTCCGAATTGATTTTAAGTATGAAAATATTTTCTCAAAAACCAACCAGCAGTATGAAAAATTTTCCAATGTAGAATCTATTCCGGACTGGGATATGATGCTTTCTTATTTTTTCGGAGGCAGTATTTTGTTTCCAAGTTTCATGACCACAGATAAGCATAATATGAAAGGATTCAATTTCAAAGGTCTTTTAATGGAACCCTATTCCTCCGTGTTTTGTTATACTTTTATTATCGTATTGCTGGCTCTCATTTTATGGAGTTATCTGAAAAATTTCAAAAATAAACTGGTGCAGATTATTGCTGTTTCTTTCATGTTTGACATTGTGATTCACTGCATTATGCGGTTCGGCCTTCATACTTCCTACATCTACGCAGGACATTTTATTTTTGTCTATCCGCTGCTTTTGGGATGGCTTTTTTACGCCTACAGATCACAGCCAAAAATCTTATCATTTCTGATAGTGACAGTGGTTATTCTATTTTCTTTTCTGCTGGCCAATAACCTGTTCAGAATGTCTGATTTTTTCCAGTTCTTAGATACTTACTACCAATAAAAAAAGCTGAGAAAATTCTCAGCTTTAGTTTGTTTATTTTATTCTCGTTATCTCGCTTCAGAACAGAAAATTCTATACTGTACAGCGATTGCCGATTTGAAGTATTCTCTTATTTTTGACAGATCTGAAGCTGCACTTTGTTTTGTAAAATAACTTCCTGCCAGAATCTTATAATTCGGTCTTAAAGAAGCATCCGTTTCCACTTTCAGGTTCGGAAATCTTTTTCTGAAATAAGATTTCACCTCGTTGGCCTCTTCATTACTTTTTACCGTTGTGATCTGAATCTTAAATCCTAAAATCCTCGGATTCTTACGGCAGATTTCTGCATTGCTCAATTCCCTGCTCGGAACATAGATCTTTGGAGGCTTTGGACTCGTCACAATTCCACTGTCCGTATTATTTTCCCTGACCGAAGGACCACCTGAAGTTCTGGAACATTTATCTTCAATGCCTCCTAAAGCAGCACTTACTTTGGAATCCATAGTCATAATTAGCTCCGTTCCTGCCAGAGTATCTTTCTGAACAACCTGTTGGGCTTCAACACTATAAAACCCAAATAAAGATAATATTGAAAATATTTTGATTAAATTTCTCATTTAAACTTGTTTCTGCAAATCTATTAAAATTAAAAAATTATACCAAACAACACTATTTAGAATCAATACAAATTAAACGTAAATGATATTTTCCCTTTTCCATATACCGTTAAATTCCTGTTAAAAATATTATTTTTGCGGAATTGATTGGTTCAATATTTTACTAACATAAGATAATTTAAATGATTAGTTGGAGAAAGCATTATAAACAAACGTTGATCGCGATAGGCTTATTGCTATCAACCAGTGCTTCAATTTACGGGCAAGACGGCGATCCTAAAAACGGCGAAAAACTTTTCAAAGCGAATTGTACTGCATGTCACGCGCTGGACAAACAAGTAATAGGGCCTCCTTTGAAAGGGGTTGTAGAACGAGTGAAGACAGAAGGCGGTGTAGACAGAGATTGGCTTCACAAGTGGATCAAAGACAACAAAGCTCTTAGAGCTTCTGGGGATAAATACGCCAATGAGATTTTCGAAAAGTATAACAAAACTGAAATGTTACAGTTTCCTAATCTTACAGAGAAGGATATTGATGATATTTTAGAGTATACAACTAATCCTCCGGCTCCCGAGCCAGCTAAAACTGACGACAAGGCAACTGCAACAGACGGAGCAGCTGCAGCACCGGCAGACAAAACAACAACAAGTGTTGTTATTATTTCGCTTATTGCAATAGCCGCTTTATTAGTTTGGATCTTAATTAAACTGAGACAATTGGTTAAATTAGGTCAGTCTGAAGACTTAGCCGGACTTAACGAAACCAGAGTTAAATCTTTCAGCGAAATCTACGAGAAATACCATTATATCGGTAAAGGAATATTGGCAATCCTTGCCCTTCTGGCCGCTTATGGAGTTTGGAACTGGATCATGTGGATCGGGGTTTACAAAGGATATAAGCCGGAACAGCCTATCTACTTCTCTCACAAAATTCACGCTGGGGAACAGAAAATTGACTGTCAGTTATGTCACTCCAGTGCCAAATACGGAAAAGTATCTGAAATTCCTTCCATGAACGTTTGTATGAACTGCCACAGAACAATTTCTGAGTATAACGCAGACCATTACATGGAGCCAGGAAAAGATAAAGCATTCTACGACGGTGAGATCCAGAAGATCTATGCAGCTACAGGCTGGGATCCTGCAAAACAGCAGTACACTGGAAAAACACAGCCGGTTGAATGGACCAGAATCCACAACATGCCAGACTTCGTGTACTTCAACCACTCTCAGCACGTAGTAGCAGGTGAACAGGCGATCATTAATTCTTTCAATAAAAAGAATCCAAACAACAAAATTGATGTTGTATGTAAAGCTTGTCACGGAAAAATTGATACAATGAATGTTGTTCAGATGGCTAATGACTTCACTATGGGATGGTGTATCGAGTGCCACAGAACTACTGAGGTTGATATGAACAACGGTTATAATAAAGAATACTTCAAGAATCTACATGACAAGTTGAAAAAACAATATCCTCAGGATGGCGGTAAGATCACTGTAGATGCAATTGGAGGTCTTGAGTGTGGTAAATGTCATTATTAATAACTAAAAAATTAGAAGTATAAATGGCTTCAAACAAAATACAATTTAGAAGTATTCATGAACTTAAAGACCCAGCTTTGAACAATAAGCTGGCTCAGAAAGAGTTTCAGGAAGAAATTCCGGTAGAAGATTTCCTTGGAGATGCTGAACAGAACGGATCCAGTACTTCAAGAAGAGATTTCTTAAAAATATTAGGATTCTCTACAGCAGCCGTAACATTGGCTGCCTGTGAAGCTCCGGTGATCAAAACGATTCCTTATGTGGTAAAGCCACACGATATTATTCCGGGGGTTCCGAATTATTACGCTTCAACTTATTTTGACGGATTCGACTTCGCCAGCGTTTTAGTAAAGACCCGTGAAGGAAGACCTATCAAAATAGATCCGAACCCGGCAGCGGGCGATTTAGGAAAAACTAACGCAAGAGCTCAGGCAAGTGTACTTTCTCTTTATGATAACGATAAAGTAAAGCAGCCTAAACTGGACGGTAAAGACGAAACTTTCGATAAAGTAGACAGTTTTGTACTGAAAGGGCTGGCAGATGCCAGTGCAGCAGGTAAAAAGATCGTGCTTTTGTCACACTCTTTCCCTTCTCCAACTTTCAAAAAGTTATTTGCTGAATTCAAAGCTAAATATCCGACTGCTGAACTTGTAACGTATGATGCTTATCCTCACGCTGCAGCTTTAGATGCCGCTCAGGAAGTATTCGGACAGAGAGCATTACCAGTTTATGACCTTAAAGGCTCAGAATTGGTGGTTTCTTTCCAGGCAGATTTCTTAGGAGATTATAACGCTTCAAGCTTAGAAACTTCTTATGCAGCAGCTAGAAAGCCGGGACCAAACATGTTGAGACACATTCAGGTGGAATCCAATATGTCACTGACTGGTGCTAATGCTGACTCGAGATACAGATTAAAGCCAAGTGCTGTAAACAAAACTTTAGTTGAGGTTTACAATGCAATTGTAGGCGGTGGTACTTCAGACAAGACTGCTACTGAAATTGCAAATGAGCTTAAAGCAAAAGGCAGCAAAGCTGTTGTTTTAGCTGACGGTTCTAAAGGAGCACAGGTTTTAGCACATTTAATCAACCAAAAATTAGGATCAGTTGCTTTCACTGGTAAAGCTAACTTCCTGAAAGAATTTGATAAAGCGAGATACCAGGAATTCTTAGGATGGGTAAATGCAGGTCAGGTAGGCGTATTGATCGCCAACAATGTAGACCCTATCTACTCTCATCCGAAAGGAGAAGATTTCAAAAAATCTTTAGCGAAAGTAGCTTGTGTTGTTGCTGTAGCTGATAAGAAAAATGAAATGTACAAAGCAGCGAAAGCTGTAATCCCGGTTGCTAACTGGCTGGAGTCTTGGGGTGATATTGAACCTCAGACTGGAGTATATTCATTAATGCAGCCAACTATTCAGAAGATCTACAAATCAAGACAGATTGAAGAATCCCTGTTGGTTTGGAAAAACGGAAAGAACAATGCGGCTAATAATTATTATGATTATCTGAAAGCCAGCTCTGCTTCTATCTTAGGATCTACCTCTTTCAACAAAGCCCTATATAACGGTATCACTACTTCAAATAATGCAACTGCATTATCTTACTCCGGAGGAAATGCTGCTCAGGCCATTACTGAATTAGGAAACTTCAAAGCTTCTGAATTAGAATTAGTATTATACACCAAGCCTTCAATGGGTGACGGTACTCAAGCTAACAACCCTTGGCTTCAGGAATTACCGGACCCTATAACAAGAATGTCTTGGGATAACTATTTGACAATTTCTCCGAAAGACGCAGAAAAATTCGCAATTGAAAACGATCTTAATGCAAGAATGCAGCTGGACGGTTCTATCGTAAATCTTACTGTAAACGGAGTAACAATAAAAGATGTTCCTGTATTTATTCAGCCAGGACAGGCAGAAGGATCTGTAGGTCTTGCGCTTGGATATGGTAAGAAAAACTCAGGAACTACTGCTGATACAGGGGTAAACGCTTATCCTTTATTTGACGGTTCTAACTTAACTGTTTCAGGAGTTAAGATCGAAAAAACAGGAGAAGATCACGAATTCGCAGGTATCCAGCTTCAGAATACATTGATGGGACGTTACGAAATCGCTAAGGAAGTTCCTTTGGCAGAATTCTTAAACGTAGCATTTGATGATGAGCACAAAGGATGGAACAAGCCTTTGGAATACCACACGATCAGTGGAGCTCTTCCAGCCAGAAAGATTGACCTTTGGGATGCTTTCGATGATACGGACGGGCCTCACTTCAACTTATCTATCGACTTGAACTCTTGTACCGGTTGTGGAGCATGTATTATTGCTTGTCAGGCAGAAAACAACGTTCCTGTAGTAGGTAAAGAAGAGATCAGAATGTCCAGAGATATGTATTGGTTAAGAATTGACCGTTACTATTCTTCAAGACAGAAGGTAGAAGTATACGAAGGATTGAAAGAAGGAATGGCAGTACCGGAATTGTATGGTACAGCATTCGGAGACGGAGGTGCATTAAACCACCCTGCAGACAATCCGGATGTAATCTTCCAGCCGGTAATGTGCCAGCACTGTAACCACGCTCCTTGTGAAACGGTATGTCCGGTAGCGGCTACTTCACACGGTAAGCAGGGTCAGAACCACATGGCTTACAACAGATGTATCGGTACAAGATATTGTGCTAACAACTGTCCTTATAAAGTAAGACGTTTCAACTGGTTTACGTATAACCTGAATGACAAGTTCGATTTCAATATGAATAACGATCTTGGAAGAATGGTACTTAACCCGGATGTAGTGGTAAGAACGAGAGGGGTAATGGAGAAATGTTCAATGTGTATCCAGGAAACTCAAGCTACAATCTTAGCTGCTAAGAGAGAGAACAGAAAAGTAACAGACAACGAATTCAAAAATTCTTGTGCTTGTGCTGCTGCTTGTTCTACCGGAGCAATGACGTTTGGAGACATGAATGACAAAGAATCTGAAGTGAGAGAATTATACTCCAGCAACAGAAGATATTATTTACTTGAAGAGATCGGCACAAAACCAAACGTGTTCTATCACACTAAAGTAAGAAACAGAGTAGAAAAATAAAGTTTAAATAATAAATAGGTAAAAAATGTCAGGACATTACGAAGCTCCGATAAGGGAACCTCTAATTATTGGTCACAAAACTTATCACGATATCACAGAAGATATTGCACGACCTATCGAAGAAAGAGCAGGTAAATTATGGTGGGTATCACTATATGCAGCCTTAGTTCTATTCATCTACGGATTTGGCTGTATCGCTTATACTATCGGAACAGGTATTGGAGCATGGGGGCTTAACAGAACTATTAACTGGGGTTGGGATATTACCAACTTCGTATGGTGGGTAGGTATCGGTCACGCCGGGACCCTAATCTCCGCAGTATTATTATTATTTAGACAGCGTTGGAGAATGTCTGTAAACAGATCTGCAGAGGCAATGACGATCTTTGCGGTAGTACAGGCAGCGATCTTCCCTGTAATCCACATGGGTAGAGTTTGGGTAGGATATTGGGTATTCCCTTTACCTAACCAGTTCGGTTCTCTTTGGGGGAACTTCAACTCACCTCTACTTTGGGACGTATTTGCAATCTCAACGTATTTCTCAGTATCAACTGTATTCTGGTTCATGGGACTAATCCCTGACTTTGCAATGATCAGAGATAGAGCTAAAACTCCTTGGACTAGAAAAATTTATACATTCCTGGCTTTCGGATGGGGTGGTAAAGCAAAACACTGGCAGAGATTCGAAGAACTTTCTTTGGTTCTTGCAGGTTTAGCAACTCCACTTGTATTCTCCGTACACACCACGGTATCTTTTGACTTCGCAACTTCGGTTATTAAAGGATGGCACTCTACAATCTACCCTCCTTACTTCGTTGCCGGTGCGATCTTCTCAGGATTCGCAATGGTACAGACCCTATTGCTGGTTGCCAGAAAAGTATGTCATCTTGAAGAATACATCACCATGTATCATATCGAAATTATGAACATCGTAATTATCCTGACAGGAGGTATGGTAACTGTGGCCTATGCTACTGAATATTTCATCGGATGGTACTCAGGATCAAGATTCGAAGACTTTACATACCTTTCTCCGGGTGCTGCTGTAGGACCTTATTGGTGGGCATTCTGGGCATTGATATCTTGTAACTTAATTATTCCTGCACTATTCTGGTTCAAGAGAATAAGAACAAATATTATTGCAACATTTATTATTGCATTAATCATCAACATCGGTATGTGGTTCGAGCGTTTCGATATCATCGTTATCAACCTTTCCAGAGATTACTTACCAGGATCTTGGACTATGTTTAAACCAACGATCATTGATGTGGGTGTATACTTAGGAACAATCGGATTCTTCTCTGTATTATTCTTACTATACGCAAGAACGTTCCCTGTAATTGCACAGGCTGAATTAAAATCGATTCTGAAAATTTCAGGTGAAACTTATAAAGCAAAAGAAGGAGATGAGCACCACTAAAATTGTATACGGACTTTATGCTGACGACGACGATCTGATGAACGGCGTTAAAGCATTCAACGATAAAGGGATTGCGATAAACGAAGTTTATACTCCATTCCCGGTTCACGGACTTGATAAAGCTTTAGGGTTAAAGAAAACCAGAATTTCTGATGCTGCATTCTTCTACGCTCTTTACGGGGTTACCATAGGTGCTACTGTAACATGGTATGTAATGAATCATGACTGGCCTCAGAATATTGGTGGTAAACCTGCTTTTGACTGGGCACACAACATGCCTGCATTCGTAGTTCCAATGTTTGAATTAATGGTATTCTGTGCCGCTCACATGATGTCATTGACTTTCTTAGTAAGAAACAAAATGTATCCGGGAGCTCCAGCTCAGAACCCAGATCCAAGAACTACTGATGATAAATTCATGATGGAATTTGTAACTGATGACGTAGAGTCTGTAAAACAGTTGCTTATTGATACCGGGGTTGAAGAAATAACTGTTAAAGATGCTTAAAATGAAAAAGAATGTATTAAAAATTACAGCTGTTTTAGGTTTAACAACGGTTTTACTTAATTCTTGCGGACCAAAAGAAAATACACCACTGGTATATTTTCCTGATATGTACTTTCCTGTAGCTTACGATCCATTGATGAAAGCTCAGGACGCCTACTCAGATCATGAAAATGAAATTCCTGCTTTCGTTAAAAATAGTTTTGCAACAGGTCTTGCTCCAGTAGAAGGATCAGTTGCTCAAAATAAAGATGGAATCTTTGAAGAAGGATTGCTTCCTAAAAATGCAGATCAATACAATGCAGGATATGATGCTTCCAAGAATCTGACAGTATCCCCTCTTAACCCGGCTAACGCTGCTAAAGATATTGAAAGAGGAAAAATGCTGTTTGATCGTACTTGTGCAACATGTCACGGAACAGGAGGTGATGGTCAAGGACCAATTGTACAAAGCGGAGCTTTCTCTGGTGTACCCAACTATGCTGACAGAGAACTTACTGTAGGATCTGTTCATTATGTATTAACTAACGGTAGAAATGCAATGGGATCTTATGCTGGCCAGCTTAACCCTGGTGACAGATGGAGAGTGGCAATGTATGTGATGAATGCCTTCAAAAAAGGAGCAGCAGCACCTGCAGCAGCTACAACGGCTACAGCTACACCAGCTGCCAAAACAACAGAGACTACTACCGCAACTAAAAAATAAGAAAAGAAATGTATAGTTTTTCACCAAAATTAAAATCAACTTCTATAATCCTTCTTGTTGTAGGTTTAGTGCTATTTGCTATCGGTTTCTTTATGAATAAAGGAATGACTACTGAAAGAATAGAGCACATGATGGAGGCGGTTCATTCTGCTGGTCATACTGCCCCTACACACTCCAGTGAAATGGTAGGACCTCAGGATCACGCATCTCATTTAGAGCACGCACAGCTTCAGGTTCACAACCAGCCTCTGGCATCGCTGCATTTTGTAGCTGTCTTTTTCTTTGGAGTTAGTTGTGCTGTATTGTTCTTCTATTGTATTCAGCATGCTGCACACGCAGGTTGGCCTATTATTATTACAAGAGTAATGGAAGCTATTGCTTCTTATATCCCATATGGTGGTGCCATTCTGGTTATTATGATGATATTGAATATCACTCACAATGGCCACTTATTCCACTGGATGGATCCCGAATTGACAGACCCTAATTCTGCCCATTTCGACGTGATCCTATTTGAAAAGAAAAGATTCTTAAATATCCCTTTCTATGCCATCAGAACGATCATTTATGTAGTAGGTGCTTCTTTCTTTGCATGGAAACTTAAAGCTCAGTCTAAGAAAGTAGATGAAACTAAATCTAAAGTAGATTATCAGATGCTTTACAGATGGGCAGTAGGATATATCGCATTCTTCGGATTTGCTTCTGCAGCTTGGGCTTGGGACTGGTTGATGTCTATTGACCCTCACTGGTATTCTACAATGTATATCTGGTATTCAATGGTAAGCTGCCTTTCAAGTGGAATTGCTGTGATTATCCTTCTAAGTGTTTATCTGAAGAAAAACGGATTCTTACCTCAGTTCAATGACAACCACTTACACGATTTAGGAGTATTCCTTTTCGCTACAAGTATGCTTTGGACATATACATGGTTTGCCCAGTTTATGCTTTACTGGTATGCGAACGTTCCGGAAGAGGTTAACTACTTCTTTGGAAGATTCCAGCACTACGGACCTACCTTCTTACCCATGCTGATCATCAACTTCCTATTACCTTTATTGGTGTTAGTAAGCAGCAGCATCAAGAGAAACTACAAAGTAGTAACAACTATGGCTGTAGTGGTTATTTTAGGCCACCTTTTAGATTACTTCAATATGGTAATGCCGGGAACGGTAGGACCTTACTGGAAAAATCCTGAAGTATTCCTATTAATAGCGGGAGCTGTTCTATTCGTAGCAGGATTGTTTATGTTTACTGTATTAAGCGCTTTATCTAAATTGAAGCTGATTCCTACAGGAAACCCATTCTTACATGAATCTGAAATTTATGAGTATCCTTTCTAAGGACTTGTAACAGAAATAAAATAAAAAAGACTGATTGTAATGATCAGTCTTTTTTTATGCAGACAGGTGAACATTTTTAAACTGCTCAGGCAACCATTTTGAATTTTAAGTGTCTTAATAATAAAGACTGATGAATTACTTCAGTAAACCGTAAACAAAATATTATTATGAAAAGAAATTATCTGTTCTTCGCCTTGTTCATTTTTCTGTTCAGTCTCATGCAGGCACAAACCATAACTTTCGTTTCCGAACAGACGAATAAGCCTTTGCCTAAAGTTTCAGTCTTCGGAAAAGACGGAAGTATCCTCGCCTTTTCTGACATCGACGGTAAGATAGAAAAAAAGGCGATATCCACTGATCAGGAAAAGTTTCAATTAGTTTATAATAATTTTCCAGTTGCCCTTCTCACTTTTGCAGAACTCAATCAGGATGTCATTAAAATCAATGATCAGGTTAAGGAAATAGAAACTGTGGTCATCAGGAATACCAAACCTGCGAAATACATTATGATCAAAGGAAATTTCAATGCCTACGTAACAGTGAACAATAAGCTGAACAGCTACGCAGACGGAATCGTAACGTATGTTTTCGATAACAAAACCAAAAAACTGAAAAGTACAAATGTTGAGCAATATAGAGTCTTCAGATTAGGAGCTAAAAATGAAAAGAAAGAAACTTCAACATGGGATTACGGCAGCTCCTTACAGCTCCCGAAGCTCAAAAATGTAGGGAATCCTGAAGAATACAAGACCAAAAGAAATACCATCAAAGAACTAAAAGGCGACCGCAAAGACCAGATCGAGGTTACAGGTGCCGCTCTCCAGGAAAAAGAGTTTTCTTTGTTTGGATTCAGATTCTATGATATCAGAACCATACTTAATATGTCTTTTGAAAAAGATTCAGAGAAAAGTCTGAAAGATTTCCTTGAGTACAATGAGGTAGCTTTTGTAAAACTTAAGCATAAAACCGAACCTAATTACAACCAGATCATTCTATACAATAACTTTTATCCCGCAGAACTTAATTTCAGTAATGACGACGATATAGAAAAAGTGAAATTTGATAAGGAAAACAGCAGTTACAAAACCAAGTATTGGCAGGAAGCTTCATTTCCAAATATGCAGACCATCTTCAGTTCATTTTTCAAAGATGATTTGAAAGAGCAGCAGAATAAACCTAAAAATTAACCCTTTATCTGGATTGCCAGAAATACAACTAACAGTATTCTCCCTCATTAAACAAGGACAAGACCTAAAGAGAAACAAAAGAAAAATAAAAACTCACTATTAATAAAGGTTTTATTAAATTTGCAATAAACAAAATAAAATGAAAAAGTTTTCTTTTCTACTTGTTTTCAGTCTGTTGCTATTTACAGCATGCAGGAAGGATCATGTAGATGCTACGAATACTAAAACGCTGCAGTCAAGTATCAATGATATGACTTCCAGCCTTTCAACAATTAAACAGATCAAATTCAACGAGGCGCTTTATATTCTAAAGACTTTCGGTGTAGAGGCAGAGGGCGATGTAGAAGAGCTTAAAGCCCTTGGAAAGCTTATCGACGGGAAAAAGGTTCCTGAAATTCTTATATTGGCCGATGAAGTTGCCCAGAAAAACGGAATTGAATGGGCCAGTACATCTCCACCTTCTCTTGGAGAAATGAATATCTTCGGGGATGATAAAGCTAAAGAAACCGATGCAAATGATGTAAAAGCAAGCTCACTAAGCATTATAACCAGGCCAACCGGCGATGACGGAGCCGGAGCTCTTACGGCTATTCAGATCGTACCGAGGCTTGTAGATGGTTCAGGAAACCCTGTTTCATTTACCGGAGCGGGACTGGAAGCTACTTTGGAAGTGTTCAGTAATGGTGTAAAGCTTTCTACAGCTAAAAACCTGATGCAGGATAATAATTTTAAGGGCTTCAATTTAAAGTTCTCTTCAATTCCTGCTGCAAAAGTGGTAGACAACAAAATAGATATTACCGTCTCAGTAAAAACTACAGCAAAGACATTCAAAATGTCTAAAATTGGACTCGATGTCAATCCGTCAGCTTTAAAGGTTCCTGCTGTACCTAAAAATGATTCAACGGCTGTAACACAGGATCCTAACGCTGTAATCGATCCAAACAACCCTACAGCCACAACACCTGCAGATCCAAATGCTCCTGTCACAACACCTGCAGCATCTAAACAGCCGGCAGCGGATCCCAAGAGCACAGTAAGCAAGTTCTTAAGCAGTGTAAGCTCTCAAAATCTTAAGGCAGCCTATGAAAGTTCAAGCAATCCTAACTGGGGAAGCTATGAATCATTCTCCAATCCAACTTCAGGCTTTGGATCTGTGAAAAATGTAAGTGTAAAAAATATTACCACCAACGCTGCCAACACTAGCGGTGCCAGTGTAAATGCAACCTATGATGTAACGGATAAGAACGGAAAAACAACATCTCTAAAAGTAACTTTCGGACTTAAAAATGTAAATGGAGACTGGAAAATTTCCAGCTATAAAATAAACCCTTAATGGCTTCACAAGAACTGATCAAAAGACTCGAACAAACCATTGAAAACATTCCTGATTTTCCCATCCCGGGAATTCAGTTCAAGGATATTTCACCTATTTTTCTGGATCCTAAGCTTTATGAAGATGTCATCACAGAACTGGCTGCTTTCAGTAAAGGAAAAGTAGATGCAGTCTGCGGAATAGAAAGCCGTGGTTATCTCTTCGGAATTGCCATAGCCGTTGCTTTGGAAGTTCCTTTCATATTAATCAGAAAAGCAGGAAAGCTTCCCCCACCGGTCGCTTCAGAAAAATATGACCTGGAATACGGAAGTGCCATCATTGAAACCCGTGAAGGCCAGATCAAAAAAGGACAGAGAATCCTGATCCATGACGATCTTTTGGCAACCGGCGGAACTACCGAGGCCGCTGCGAAACTTGTAGAAAAGCAAGGGGCAACCGTTTCACAGTTCAGCTTTCTTATTGGTCTGAAAGATTTGAACGGCCACGAAAAACTGAAGAAATTCGGAGCAGAGATCTATAACATCCTTGAATACTAACCTATCTGAGGCCAACGATATAATGTCTCGATTCCGTTCAATAAATTATGATTAGAGAGTCATGCTGAATGGAATCAAAGCATCTATTTAAAGTAAAATCAAGATTTAAATTAGTCTTTTATAACATTTCATTAATAATACTGTCAAAGTATTTTGTAAATCATTCAGAAACAATTAAATTTGCATTTCAATTTTTAAGAATTTATGGCAAAATTGGGAAAGAATGCTCCAAATGAGCAAGAAGGTAAAGAAACGGTTGAGTTCTTTAAAGACCTTGACAGAGAGGCTTTAAACACTGAAAGATTCCTTGAGAAATATTCAAAGCAATTGGGTATTGTATTCGGGGTACTCGTTTTGGGTGTTTTAGGATTCTTTGCTTATAAACAGTTTGTAGTAGCTCCTAAGAACGTTGAAGCTGTAAAAAGTTTCCTTGCTGCTCAGAAAAAACAGACAGAAGGTAAAGATAAAGAAGCTTTAGGTGGAAAATCTGCAGCTAATCCAGGTTTTATAGGAACATATAATGAATATTCAAACACGAAGGTTGGTGAACTTTCTGCTTACAATGCAGGTTTATTAAAATTCAAAGAGGGAAAATTCCAGGAAGCTTATGATCTATTAGACAAATTTTCATCTGACAACAAAACATTAATGGCATTGAAATTCGGTGCTATGGCAGATGCAAAATCAGGTCTTAATAAAAATGATGAAGCTCTTTCCTTATTAGACAAAGCTTCAACGGCTTCTGACGATCCTTATACCACTTATTATTTCACAAGAAAAGCAGGTATCGTAGCATTAGGATTAAAGAAAAATGCAGAAGCTAAGAAATATTTCTCTGCAATTGACGAGAAATATCAGGACTATGATAACGGAATGTCTGATTCTTATATTGAAATGACTAAATACTTTTAAAAAATGGCAACAGTTAATCTTTCCGATTACAAGCCACTTCATATAACAAATGCCGAAGATTTTTCTATCGGCATTGTTTTTTCTGAGTGGAATGATTTTGTAACTTACAATCTTCGTGATGCAGCCCTAGAAATTCTTGAAAAAGAAGGGGTAAAACCAGAAAACATTAAGCTTTTTCCGGTTCCGGGTGCTTTTGAGCTGAACTATGCAAGCATGCAGCTCTGCAAAGAAAGAAAATACGACGCAGTAATTGCTATCGGGTGTGTGATCCGTGGTGAAACTCCGCATTTTGATTTTGTATGCGCAGCAGTAGCGCAGGGAATCAAAGACTGCAATGTTTTAACAGATACACCGACTATTTTCTGTGTATTGACAGACGACAATAAGGAACAGTCTATCGCCAGAAGCGGCGGAGACCTTGGAAATAAAGGTGTAGAAGCAGCCGTAACCGCTTTGAGAATGATTGACTTCAAAAAGAACCTTTCTGACAAAAAAGGAAACATCGGTTTCGGACACTCTTAATCTTAATACATCTTAACAATATACAGGGCTATTTTTTAATAGCCCTTTTTTGATGACATCAGGCATTCCGACACTTGTTTAGCCTTTCTATCCAATTAAAGAATAAGTTAAATATTCAATAATAATTCAAAAAAACCATAAGAAATATCATATTTCCGCTTTTTTTATCTAAAAGTTATATACAAAAGCTATATTTGCGCGAATTAACTCAGACTTATTGTACATGTTTCAAAGCAAAATAAAACCATTCCTATATTTAGGGATTTTCTATCTGATCATTTCGTTGATACTGAGGATTGTTTTTCTACTCCACCCTATCACAACCTCCAGCTTTGGTTTTTTTGAAATTATTAAAGTCTTATCTATTGGACTGTTAAATGATATTTTTGTTTTCACTTTAGCCAGTACATTATTGGCTGTTTACTTTTTATTCCTGTCAGATTCCAAATATAAAAAGCCGTACGGATATATTATTTTCGGGGTGCTGATCCTGTTTTTTCTGTATATCCTGCTTATCCCAAACAATATTTTCGATCAGTATGGAGGTTCTGTTACAGAAGTAGTTCTCGCATTTGTAGGAATGAAGACTATTTTCTTCGGCCTTATGCTTTTCCTTCCTTCAAAAAGGATAAAGATTCGCAATACATTATATTTCATCACTTTATTATTATATGTCCTTCTCATCATTTTTAATGCAGTAAGCGAATATTTCTTCTACAATGAATTCGGGGTACGTTATAACTTTATCGCTGTAGATTATTTAATTTATACCAATGAAGTTATTGGGAACATCATGGAAAGCTACCCTGTTATTCCTTTGTTTCTGGCTATTCTTATGGCCACTTTGGCTGTTACATGGTTCATTTATAAGAAAACGAAAAGTGAACTTTTAGAGCTTCCGAATTTTAAGCAGAAAATGGTGTTGCTGGGAACGTTTACGGTTCTGGCCGGCATCAGCCTTTTGGGAGTATCTTCATTGATGCAGATCAGATCAGACAATGTTTTTGCGGATGAGATCAAAAATAACGGACTTCCAAAATTCTATTGGGCCTTTACCCACAATGAGCTGGACTATTTCCAGTTTTACCCGCAGATAGCTCAGCAGAAAGCTGAAAAGAACTTTTTGAGCCAGTATGCCGAGCCCTCATTATCAAGAAATGTGACTCCAGAACATCCCGAGCTTAAAAAAAATGTGGTCCTGATCTCTATTGAAAGCTTATCCGCTGATTTCATGGAACATTATGGAGGTACTTTAAAAATCACTCCTTTCCTGGATAGCCTCGCAGACCGTTCTATATTGTTCACCAATCTTTATGCTACCGGGAACAGAACCGTAAGGGGACTTGAAGCGTTAACACTGTGCATTCCTCCTACCGCAGGGGAAAGCGTCATCAAAAGAGACGATAACAAAAATAAATTCACGACGGGAAGCGTATTCAAATCCAAAGGATATGATGTGAAATTTCTGTATGGAGGTTACAGTTATTTCGATAATATGCAGGACTTCTTTACTGGAAACGGGTATGATATTGTAGACAGAAACAATTTTAAACCCGAAGAGATCTCGTTCGCCAATGTCTGGGGCGTCGCCGATGAAGATATGGCCAAAAAAGCGATCCAGACCATGAACGCTGAGGCCAAATCCGGAAAGCCGTTTTTTAATCATTGGATGACCGTTTCCAATCACAGACCTTTCACCTATCCAGACGGAAGAATTGACATTCCGGGAACGGCAAAATCCCGTGACGGAGGTGTAAAATATACCGATTATGCACTTAAGAAGTTCTTTGAAATGGCTAAAAAACAGGATTGGTATAAAAATACGGTCTTTGTAATCATTGCCGACCACTGTGCATCCAGTGCAGGCAAAACAGAACTTCCAATGGACAAATACAGGATTCCGGCAATGATTTTTTCAGAAGATTTCATACAGCCCCAGAAGTTTGACAAGCTGATGTCTCAGATAGACATCATGCCAACACTTTTCGGATTGCTGAATTTCAATTATACCTCTAAATTTCTTGGCCAGGATGTCTTCAAAAAAGAATTCCAGCCAAAAGCTTATATCGCCACTTATCAGGATCTTGGATTTGTAAAAGACGGACATCTGACAATCATTTCACCTATTAAAAAAGTAAAACAGTATTCTTTACGGCTGGAACCCAGCAATCTTGCTCCTGAATTTAAACTTTACTATCATGAAACGCTGATGAAGAATCCTGATCAGAAACTAGTCAATGATGCTGTTTCTGCTTATCAGTCTACTTCATTCTGGCTTAAAGAGAAGAAATTCAACCGATAAGGTGAGGGACAAAACGGCTCTGGTTATTGGTAATCAGATGAACACTTTCTCTGATTCCAATGCCTGCAGGCTCCTGTCCTATCACCCAGCTGCCAATCACCGGATAATTACCCTGAAAATTAGGAAGATCAAATAGCTGCTGGTAAATAAAACCTTCTTTACCATAAATACCGTCATTTTCCTCCACCGGGATATTACTTTTATGCAGGATCACATTAGCCCCTTCTCTGGAATAGATTGGCTTCTTAGCAAAATCTTTCAGATGTCCGGGCTCAAAGTAAGACTCCAGCAGATAAGGATGATTGGGATACATCTCCCAAAGGATCGGAAGAATAGCTTTGGAAGAAAGTAAAATTTTCCATGCCGGCTCAATCCATTGGGATCTGAAACCGTTTTTCACGAGCTTTTCCCCGAAACCGTCTGCAAGGATCCACTCATAAGGATAAAGCTTGAAAATATATTCCATGATTGAACGGTCACCAGCCACGAATTCTGAAATATCTTCAGCCCAGCCAATATCCTGAACCGGAATAAATTCCGTGTTAAACCCCGCCTGAGAAGCACAGTCACGCATATATTCAACATTAGTGACATCTTCAATATTGGTAAGGGATGCAAAATAAATATGATGCGGATTCATATAATTTTTAAGATGCTTCCAGTATCCCACCAGTTTTTCATGAATGGAATTAAACTGATCTTTATAGGGAAACAGCTCCTGAAGCCAGTACCATTGTATCACTGAACCTTCATATAGTGAAGTTGGTGTATCAGCATTAAACTCCAGTAATTTCAAGTTTTTGCCGTCAAATCCAAAATCGAATCTTCCGTAGATGGAAGGATGGTCTTCTTCCCAGCTTGTGATGATATAATTCCGGAACCATTCGGGAATATTGAATTTTTCCCAAAGATTTTTTGCAATAACATGATCTACAGCCTCCAGACACATCTGCCATAGTTCTGAAGTCGCATTTTCTATTGTATCAATTTCCTCCGGGCTGAACTGGTAATAATGACTTTCATCCCAATAAAGACCATCCAGAGAATGATAGCCAAACCCTAAGTTCTCTAGTTTATGCTGCCAGTTTTTCCTGAACTGTGACTGAATTCTTTCCATAATTTATGATGAGGCACTAAAACCTCTTTTTCCCAATTGTCCTCTTACTACATTTCCTTTGTAATTATTTCTCCCGATATTTGATTTGGTACTTATCGCATCACTGTAATAGCCGGCCTTTTGATAAGATCCGTAGCTGTAAGCCCCATACGGTCTGAATGCATGATAAAGAAGGACTCCCGCCAAAAAACCATGACTTCTTGTGTAAGAAGCTGTAGTATCAGACCTCATATAGACTTTCTTTTCTTTTTGATCATTTGGTTTTTCCTGAGAACAGGCGGCCAATATACCCGTTACAAAAAGTAATTTTATAGAACTGGACTTTTTCATTATTGAACCGTTATAAAAAATTCATAGTCTTTTTTCGTTTTGGCGATATGGTCATTACCCTCACCGTCTTCTCCGCCAACAAGGGTATCCCCCAAACTGGGAATAGTATCTTTTTTAATGATCTCTTTAAAAAGCTTTTTATCCTTCCAGATCTTGTGTTTGGTAATAAGAATATCTGCAGTATCCAGATGCTCAACGGAAAGTACAGTTTCAATAGAGCCACTCTTATCTACACTATTTACTTCATCTTCCTTTTCTTTTTTACATCCTGTAAACGCCATGATCCCAGCTGATAACAGGCAAAGTTTAATTTTTTTCACGCGGGCAGTAATTTTTCACAAAAGTAGTAATTTAGTAACGATATTATTTTAAATTTACAAGGCAAAAAAAATTGTTATGAAATGGACAGACGATAGAGGCGGGAACGTAGACGACCGCCGTGGTTCTGGTGGTAGTGGAGGTATGGTTGTAGGTGGAGGCCTTGGAACTTTAATTATAGCTGCGATTATTTTCTTTTTAGGAGGTGATCCTTCGGGTATTCTGAACTCCGGGAGTATACAGTCTTCCGGAAATGGACAACCACGGGAACTTACAGTAGAAGAGCAGAAAATTGGAGAAATGGTTGATATGATGGGTAAATGGAATATCGTTACCTGGGACCAAATCTTTAAAGAAAATGGAATGACATATACAAAGCCGGGGATTGTTCTTTTTGAAGAAACCACACAATCCGGATGCGGAACAGCTCAATCTGCCATGGGACCGTTTTATTGCCCTGCAGACCAGAAAATATATATGGATATGAGCTTTTTTAATGAACTCCAACAAAGATTTGGAGCCAAAGTAACCGAATTTACTGTTGCTTATGTTTTAGCTCATGAAGTAGGACATCATGTGCAGACTCTTCTTGGAACCACACAAAAGGTAGATGCATTAAGAAGAAGCGGAAGATATTCTGAAGCAGATATGAACAGGGTTTCTGTAGCCACCGAACTTCAGGCAGATTTTTATGCCGGAGTATGGGCAAAAAGAACAAATGATACAAAAGGTATTCTTGAACCAGGCGATATACAATCTGCCATAGATGCAGCCCAAGCTGTTGGCGATGATAATATTCAAAAAAGATCTCAGGGTTATGTCAACCAGGAAAGCTTTACCCATGGCTCATCTGCCCAGCGTAAAGAATGGTTTATGAAAGGATACAACACCGGAGACATCAAACAGGGAGATACTTTCAACCAGCTTTTAAAATAAATCCTTTTTTATATACAATTAAAAACCCCTGAATTTCTTCAGGGGTTATTTTTATGGCAGTTCAATTGGGTTACTGTTCTTTTTCGCTTCTTCTTTTGCTCTTTCTTCCATTCTTTTCCTCATATCTACAGGATTCTGATTGCCGCCTCTTCCTCCACTAGCTCTCGGGGGTGCCGGGAAACCTCCGCCGCCACTCTGCATGAATGACATTGGATCTGTTTTAAATTTTTCCTGCTGCTTTACATAATCCGCTCTTTTTACTTTCAAAGTATTTCCAAACTGGTTGAGAGTTACGATTTCAGCAATTTTATAATTCTTCATTAGATCAAAAGAATAATCACCATTATCATCCTCCACTTTCACGATCAGTCCCGGAAGACCTCCAAACTTATACGGACCATCCTGATAAGGCAGGTCTGTAGTAAACCAGGCCGTCCATTTTCTTCCGGCAAAATCTGTTGTCGCTTTCTGAACTTTATACTCTCCTATCTTTGTTGTTTCAGAAGACATTTTCCAGTTCAGAGGACGGTCCTCCTCATAAACGTAGACATCTCTCCCTATTCTGTCCTTAAAATAAGTCTTCTGGCTTACCTTATCTTTTTCTACAGAATAATTGATATGGGTTCTCACTCCTTCCATCTGCTCTCTGCTTACGGAACCTCTGCCTCCACCACCCTGAAAAGCCTTCTGCAGGATAGAATCTCTTTTATACCTGTTTTCTGAATAAAAAAGAGACTTTTCAGCGGAAATATCTAAATATGCATTTTCAGTTTTAATATCGCTTTTATTTTCTGCGTCCGGTTTCATGGTTACCTGATAAACAAACCGATTGGTTTGCGCAGAAATATGCTGCATTAACAGCGCTAAAGCAATGATGCCTATTTTTTTCATTATAGAATAAATTTATTGTTTGGATTTCAAAAGGTTAACAAAGTTAAGCCATCAATAATAAAAATCGATAAAATAAAATTCCGGATTTTTATTTCCTAATTATTGTACGTATTTTTGCATAATTAAATCATTCTAAATAAATACAATGATAAAAGTATCAGATCAAGCAAAAGCAAAAGCCATTCAACTGATGACAGAGGATGGTTTCAACGCTGCTGAGGATTATATAAGAGTAGGGGTTAAAAGTGGAGGATGCTCTGGTTTAGAATATGTTTTAGGTTTCGATAATAAAAAAACAGATGCAGATCAGGTTTTTGAAGATAATGAAATCAAAATTGTTGTAGATAAAAAATCTATCCTCTATTTGGCAGGAACAACTCTTGAATACTCAGGAGGACTAAACGGAAAGGGGTTTGTTTTTAACAATCCTAATGCATCCAGAACGTGTGGTTGTGGAGAGAGTTTTTCTTTATAGAAAAGACATTAGATCAAGATATCAGAACTATTTCTGAAATCTGAAGCCTAATATCTGAAATTAAAAAAACAATGAGTAAATATACTGAAGACGATTTAAGAGTCGATCTAGAAAATAAAAAATATGAATTCGGGTGGGAAACGAAGATAGATTATGAAGAGTTTCCAATCGGTTTAAATGAAGATATCGTCCGTGCGATCTCCGCTAAAAAAGAGGAACCGGAATGGATGACGGAATGGCGTCTGGAATCTTTCAGAATCTGGCTGAAAATGACAGAACCAACCTGGGCAAACATCAAATATGAAAAGCCCGATTTTCAGGCTATTAAATATTATGCTGCACCAAAAGCGAAACCTGAATTGGAGAGCTTAGATGAAGTAGATCCTGAATTGCTGGCCACTTTTGCAAAATTAGGAATCAATATCGAAGAACAAAAAAGACTTTCAGGAGTTGCTGTAGATATCGTAATAGATTCCGTTTCTGTGAAAACCACTTTCCAGGAGACCTTAATGGAAAAAGGAATTATTTTCTGTTCCATTTCAGAAGCTATTAAAAACCATCCTGATTTAGTAAGAAAATACCTTGGAAAAGTAGTTCCAAGAGGAGATAATTTTTATTCAGCACTGAATTCCGCAGTATTCTCTGACGGAAGTTTCTGCTATATTCCAAAAGGTGTAAGATGCCCGATGGAACTTTCCACTTATTTCCGTATCAATCAGGCAGGAACAGGACAGTTCGAAAGAACGCTTGTGATTGCTGATGAAGGAAGCTATGTTTCTTACCTTGAAGGCTGTACGGCTCCGTCAAGGGATGAAAACCAGCTTCACGCAGCTGTTGTTGAATTGATCGCAATGGATAATGCAGAAATTAAATACTCTACTGTTCAAAACTGGTATCCGGGGAATGAAGAAGGAAAAGGAGGAGTATTCAACTTTGTAACGAAAAGAGGACTTTGTGAGAAAAATGCAAAAATCTCCTGGACGCAGGTTGAAACAGGATCTGCTGTAACATGGAAATACCCGTCTTGTATCCTGAAAGGAGATAACTCTATTGGTGAGTTTTACTCTATTGCCGTGACCAACAATCACCAATATGCAGATACCGGAACAAAAATGATCCATATTGGAAAAAACACCAAATCTACGATCATTTCAAAAGGTATTTCTGCAGGAAAATCTCAGAATTCATACAGAGGGCTGGTAAAAGTAATGCCTTCCGCAAAAGGAGCAAGAAACTTCTCCCAGTGTGATTCCCTGTTGATGGGTAATGAATGTGGTGCACATACTTTCCCTTATATTGAAATCAAAGATCCTACTGCCCAGCTGGAGCATGAAGCTACCACTTCAAAAATCGGAGAAGATCAGATCTTCTACTGTAACCAGAGAGGTATTGATACAGAAAGAGCTATAGCCCTGATTGTAAATGGTTTCAGTAAAGAAGTATTGAATAAGCTTCCAATGGAATTTGCCATTGAGGCTCAGAAGTTATTAGAGATCTCTCTTGAGGGTTCTGTTGGATAATTTTGAGGATGGAAACTACAGAAAACCTAATTTTAAGAAAACCTGAAAATGATGATTTTGAAAGGTTTTTTGAAATTAACAGAGATCCACAGACCAATCTGTATAACCCAAGTGGACCAATGAACACGGTAAAAGCAGAAGGTACATTCAAAAGAATGCAGGAACATTGGAATGAGTATAATTTTGGGGGCTGGACTATTATAGCAAAAGAAAACAATAGCATTATCGGTTTTGGAGGCTTGAGCTATAAAATGTATGGAGAGGAAGAAAAACTCAATATCGGATATCGTTTTGCTGTGGAAGCATGGGGAAAAGGATATGCAACAGAGTTCACAAAGAAAGCTATAGACTTTGGATTTACCGATATTGGTAAAGAAGAAATATTTGGAATTGTTCGTCCTGACAATATAGCTTCTGTTAAAGTTTTGGAAAAGGCAGGTATGATGCATATAGGAAAGCTTAATGATGTTCCGGGTCAGCCTGAAAGTTTAGTATATAGAATTCAAAAATAATTTGTTTAGCAAATAAAAATGTTAGAAATAAAAAACTTGCACGCCAAAATTGAAGATGGCGCAGAAATTTTAAAAGGTATTAATCTTAAAATAAAACCGGGGGAAGTTCATGCAATCATGGGACCGAACGGAGCTGGAAAATCTACTCTTTCTTCTGTTATTGCAGGAAAAGAAGATTATGAAGTTACAGACGGAGAAATTCTTTTTCAGGGAGAAAACATCAGCGAAGATGCTCCTGAAGACAGAGCGCACAAAGGAATCTTCCTATCTTTCCAGTATCCGGTGGAAATTCCGGGAGTTTCTGTAACCAACTTTATTAAAGCTGCTTTAAACGAAACAAGAAAAGCAAACGGACTGGAGGAAATGCCGGCAAAAGAAATGCTTGCCCTTATCCGTCAAAAATCTGAGCAATTAGGTATAAAAAAAGATTTCCTTTCAAGATCACTTAACGAAGGTTTCTCCGGAGGTGAAAAGAAAAGAAACGAGATCTTCCAGATGATGATGCTTAATCCTAAACTGGCTATTCTTGATGAGACGGATTCAGGATTGGACATTGATGCATTAAGAATTGTTGCAGACGGTGTGAACCACTTTAAAAATGAAGGAAATGCAGTTCTTCTGATTACCCACTATCAGAGATTGCTTAACTATATCCAGCCTGACTTTGTTCACGTTCTTGCCAATGGAAAAATCATCAAAACCGGTGATAAATCTCTTGCATTAGAACTTGAAGAAAAAGGCTACGACTGGCTTCTTAACTAAGAAGAAAACTCTTTCAGCAGGGATTTTATCAATCCTTCCTGAAGATGCGGAAAAACCGCAGTAAATATTATTATTTTTAAATATATAAAATAAGGTGTGATGGCCGAAATATCAGTAATGGCTTTATACGATCAGATTATTGACAATCACGGTGAATTTTTGGAGAGCCTTCGTCACAGATTTCTGGATGAAGATAGAAAAGCTGCTCTTCAAAACTTCGAAAACTTAGGTTTTCCGACAAAAAAAGACGAAGAATATAAATATACCAGCATCAAAGAGATCACAGAGAAAAACTATAATTTTTTCCCTAAAGAAAGTCATAATATCACCAGAGAACAGCTGGATCAGCTGCATTTGGGTGAAGAAAATTTTGACTGGATCGTTTTTGTAAACGGTAAACTTCATAAAGAACTTTCAAAAGTTTCTATCGAGAATGTAGAATTTCTTTCATTTAACTATGCGTTGAATGATGAGAAACATAAAGAAGTATTTGATAAGTATTTCAATACCATTGCTTCTAAAGATACTGCTTTCACGAACTTAAATCTTGCGTACTGCAAATATGGTTTTTTCTTGAAAGTTCCGAAAAATGTAGTGATCGAAAAACCGATTCACATTTTCTACATTTCTCAGAATCAGGAAGAAAATACATTCTACAATACAAGAAACCTACTGATTGTAGAAGAAGGAGCAAAAGTTGAGGTTATAGAAAGTCACCATAATTTCGACAGTACGTATGTACTGACCAATTCTGTGACGGAGATTTTTACATATCCCAATGCAAAAGCAGACTGGCATAAGCTTCAGAATGACAACAACACATCATATCTGATCGACAGTACTTTTGCCAGACAGGAAAAGGACAGTTTAACCACTGTAAATACTTTCTCTTTTGGAGGAAAGCTTGTAAGAAATAACCTGGACTTCATTCATAACGGAAGCAATATCAATTCGTTTATGAATGGGATCACAATTATTGGAAAAGATCAGCTGGTGGACCACCACACAGCAGTTCACCACAATTTCCCGAACTGTGAAAGCTACCAGAACTACAAAGGTATTTTCGACGGAAACGCACACGGCGTTTTCAACGGAAAGGTTTTCGTAGATAAAATTGCACAGAAAACCAACGCCTACCAGCAGAACAACAATGTATTGCTAAGTGAAGGAGCGACTATTGATACCAAACCTCAATTGGAGATCTTCGCAGACGACGTAAAATGTTCACACGGCTGTACAGTAGGCCAGCTTAATGAAGATGCACTGTTTTATTTAAGAGCAAGAGGAATTTCCAAGAAAGAAGCTCAGGCTTTGCTTTTATATGCTTTTGCCAATGATGCAATGCAGAACATTGATATTAAACCGCTTAAAGAAAAAATTTCAAAACTTTTAGCTGAAAAGCTTCAGGTTGATATAGAATTTTAAGACTAATATAAATTGATACCAAAAAAGCACTTCGATCGAAGTGCTTTTTTTATTGTTAAATCCTGCTTACAATTATTTCAGCCAGGACTGATTATCTTTCTTATCGGAACGTTTTTTTCCGTTATCAATATTATACGCAAATCCTACTCCTAAAGTCTGTTTAAGCTGCGTTTTTTGAATTTGGTTATGGTCATACAAAAGATCCAGCGTAATATTCGTTGAAATAAACTTGTTGATCTTCATATTAAGAATTCCGCTGTACCCCAGAACCAGATGATCAGGATGATCAAGATAGTTTGAAAACACCGATGCAGTATTAGTCAGGTTGATATTCTCCATAATCTTGATCTTGTAGATAGCAGTACCCAGAAAACCGAACTGAAACAGAGAAGAATCTCCGTTATTTTTAAGTCCGTAAGTTCCTGCAGTCTGGAGATCTTCATCCAGAACAAACGTCCACCTGGCATTGGCCGGACGAAGTGTCATTGTAAAATTATCATTGGGGCGGTACGTAACACCGGCACCGATATTAAGGTATCCGGGAGCCATAAAATTGGAGATCTTTTTAGCATCAGGATTATTTCCGTCTTCATAACCTCCGGCAAACTGTGTCTGAAGGCCTATCCCTCCTGAAAGGTACCAGTTTTTAGCAAATTCGCGCCCATAATTGGTGGACAGATTAATCACATCCTGTGTTTTCCTGGTTCCGATGCCTTTTGTATTATTCTGTCCGTAACCCAGGATGATAATATTCTCCCAGAGATCCTTTCCCTTTTCGTAAGTAAGGTTATAATTAACTCCGGCAAGCCACCCAACATTGTTAGCTCCTCCTCCAACCCAGTTTGAGAAAGCAGCCTGGTTGAGCATTAGCGTATTCTGTCCCTGAACGGACCATGCTTTTACGGTATCTGTTGCTACAGCATCAGTTTTAGCTTCCTGAGCCATTGTGGTGATTCCAACAGAAAGGAAAGCGGCCAATAAAATTTTTCTCATAAGTAAAGTATTTCATTACAAAAATATACATATAATTTTTGTTAAAAAACTAATCACTCCTATTTGAAATATTAAATTATTATTTACAGCATTAAAAACCAGCAAAATATACCTTCGAAATGGTCATGAAAAGCATAAATGAACTTATCTCTACTTAAAATATATTGTTATTGATGAAAAAAACGCTTCAGTGAAGCGCTTTCATATCGAATTCAATGTAATCTATTTTTTAATCCACCACTGGCTGTCTTTACGGTCAGAACGTTTTACGCCATTATTCAAGATATAGGAAAATCCTATCCCAAGCGTTTGTTTCAGCTGTGTTTTCTGAATCTGATTATGATCATAAAGCAGATCCACCGTAATATTGGATGAAATAAACTTATTCACTTTAAAGTTTACAACAGCTCCGTAAGCAAGAACCAAGCGTTCCGGATGATCCAGATAATTAGAGAACACAGAGGCAGTATTGGTGATATGAACATTATCCATCAGTTTTACTTTATATAAAGCTGTTCCAAGGAAACCGAACTGTAAAAGGGAAGTATCACCGTCATTTTTCAACCCGTAACTTCCTGCAAACTGCAAGTCTTTATCCAGAACGAATGTCCATCTGGCATTGACAGGGCGCATGGTTACCGTAAGATTATCATTAGGTCTGTATGTGATACCCATACCGAGATTCAGATAACCGGGAGCCATAAAATTGGAGATTTTTTTAGCAGCCGGATTATTTCCGTCTTCATACCCCGTAGTAAACTGTGATTGCAGCCCGGCTCCTGAAGAGAAATACCAGCTCTTTGAAAATTTACGCCCATAATTAGTGGAAATATTGATGACATCCTGTGTTTTTCTTACCCCAAGTCCTTTAGTATCATTCTGCCCATAATCCAGGACAATAATATTTTCCCACAGATCCTTGTCTTTTTCATAGGTAATGTTATAATTTACTCCGGCAAGCCATCCCACATTGTTGGCTCCTCCGCCCACCCAGTTTGAAAAGGCAGCCTGATTGATCATCAGAGTATTTTTTCCTAATACCGACCAGGATTTTACCGTATCTACAACTACTGAATCTCTTTTCAATTCTTCTTGTGCGCTTGCATAAATCCCTATAGAAAAGGAAAGAATCAATAAAAACTTCTTCATTATTTTACATGATTTTCATTACAAAAATATTAATATAATTTTTTTAAACGCAGGAATTGACTGATAAAAAGCTTTAAATACATAAAGTTTTCTTTAATAAACCAAAAACAAGCCACTTTAATACATTCAAACTCAAAATATTAAGTTTGAGGTATTAAAATTGAAACCTTTTGTCTTAAAATAAACACCAGTCTTTGAAATACATCGACAAATTTTCCGAAATTTATCATTGGCTTTTGATTTGACGTAACCTCGACATGTTTAAAAATATAATTTCCAAGAGAGCTGTTATAACCCCTTTGCTTATGCTTTCGGCCATGTGGTTCGGCTACTTTCTACAGATGCAGGGCTTTTTTCAAAGCTGTTTTGGGGCTATAATACCTCTATTACCGGAAGGCTTACTGGGAGTTATTACCTCTCCCCTTCTGCATGGAAATATTGATCATATCATAAGCAACTCTATCCCGGTAGCTGTTCTTCTGTTTCTGTTATACCAGTTCTATCCGTTAGTTGCCAATAAAGTCTTTATGATCGGCTGGCTGGCTACAGGCCTGCTGGTATGGCTGCTGCCCCCGATAGACATCCTCACCGGCGATTATATGTATACCTGTACCATTGGAGCCAGCGGCGTGGTATATGTCCTTGCCTTCTTTCTGTTTTTCAGCGGAGTTTTCAAATGGAATATGAAACTTCTTACCATATCGCTGCTTGTTGTTTTATATTACGGCAGTCTGGTTTGGGGTATGTTTCCGGAGGAATTATTCTACAATCTTCAGGAACCCAGCAAAATATCATGGCAGGCTCATCTTTCGGGAGCTGTTGTGGGAAGCATCATTGCTTTTGCCTTTAAAAATGTGGGCGACAGGAAAAAGAAATACATCTGGGAATTCCCAAACTATTACAGCGAAAAAGACGATAAACTGTGGCAGGAGTATAAAGAAAATCATCCGGAAGACTTTCTGGAGCTGCCTTATAAAAAAAGAGATGACATCTGGGATCATTTGGATGAATTAAGAAAGAAATAAAATGGAATTTGGAAGTTCGGAGGAGGTTGAAAGTTACTATTAGACTTCGTATTTCTGAAAGGTATCGAAAGTTCTGGTGAGCTCTATTAAAAAAGTAATAAACAGGCCTATGGCTATTCATTAGGTAATCAATAGCTCCCCTCTTCAAACTTCAGGCTTCCTGACAATATTCAACTCAGGTTATTTTATTACATTTGAAAAAAAACACACATGATCACTGAAGAGTATCTCTATGCAATCGCCTTACGTGAATGCAGCCTGATCGGCGACATTAATTTTCAAAAACTCATCCGCACCTTTGGAAATGCTGAGGAAGCATGGAAAAGAGCAAAAAAGGAATTCACTAAAACAGATGGCATAGGAAAAAAAACTGTAGCCGATATCGGAAATGAAGAATACCTGAAGTTTGCAGAAAACGAAATCAAATTCTGTGAAAAGAATAACATCCGGATCAGATTGCGGCATATCAAAGAGCTTTCTTATCTGCTTAATGAATGTGATGATGCTCCTGCCATTCTCTACCAAAAAGGAAATTTTGATGATTGCTTACAGAAAATCAGCATTGTAGGAACACGGAATATGACTTCTTACGGCAAGCAGTTCATAGGAGATTTCTTCGAAGCCAGTAAGTCTTCTAAATACATATCTGTCAGCGGATTAGCACTTGGCGTTGACAAAGAGGTTCATGAGCAGTCTATTCAGTTTAAAATACCTACCATGGCCGTTCTTGCTCATGGTTTTCATACGCTTTACCCATCCAAAAACAGGAAACTGTCTGAAAAAATACTGCAGGAAGGCGGGACATTAGTAACAGAATTTAATTCTTCCCGAAAGCCGGACCGCGAAAATTTTATTCAAAGGAATAGAATCATTGCCGGAATTTCTCCGTCAACGATAGTGGTAGAAACAGGTTTTGGTGGCGGGTCTATAAGTACCGCATCCTTTGCCAACGACTATAACCGTGAAGTTTTTGCCCTTCCCGGAAAGATAACGGATCCATACAGCCAGGGTTGTAACCAGCTGATCTTCCAGAATAAAGCAGCTGCCATACCCTCTGTTAAAGCGCTGATCGATTCAATTGGGCTCAATCATTCAAAAGGTAAAGTCGCGGAACTGTTCCCATATAGTGAAACAGATCTACAACTTACTGACACTCAGGAAAGCGTATATAGGTCTATAAAAGCCCATCCTCAGGTATCTCTGGATGATCTTGCAGAGATAATTTCGGTTCCTTCTTATAAAATTCTCCCTATAATTTTAGAATTGGAGCTTTTGGGGAAACTAAAATCATTTTCCGGGAGGCAATTCATGGCAATTTGAGAATTAACGATTTCTTAATATTGCATTATTTGAGACTTAAATTTTAATATTTAATAAAATTTAATCATAAATTATCAATTTAATAATATTTCGAAACATTATTATTTAATTTTCAACAATGTTGAAATACAGTATTGTGAATCTTGAAAAAAAAATTAAATTTGTTGACAATAATATTCAACCCTAATATATGGAACAATATAATATTGACCAGAAAATCCAGGAGTTTATTGCCAAGATTGAAGCAAAAAATCCTAATGAACCAGAATTTTTACAAGCCGTAAAAGAAGTAGCTGTGACTGTAATTCCGTTTATTATGACCAAAAAGGAATATACAGGAATGAAGCTGCTGGAAAGAATGGCTGAAGCTGAAAGAATTATTATCTTCAGAGTTCCATGGGTTGATGATAAAGGAGAGATCCAGGTCAACAGAGGTTTCAGAATTCAGATGAACTCTGCCATCGGACCATACAAAGGAGGAATCCGTTTCCATCCTACCGTAAATCTTTCAGTTCTTAAATTTTTAGCTTTCGAGCAGGTATTTAAAAACTCACTGACTACTCTTCCAATGGGAGGAGGTAAAGGAGGTTCGGATTTCGATCCACAAGGTAAATCTGACATGGAAGTAATGCGTTTCTGTCAGGCTTTCATGACTGAATTATGCAAGCATATCGGTCCTGAAACAGATGTACCTGCAGGAGACATTGGTGTAGGAGCAAGAGAGATCGGATATCTATTCGGACAATACAAAAAAATAAGAAACGAATTTACCGGGGTACTTACAGGAAAAGGTCTTGCTTACGGAGGTTCACTGATCCGTCCTGAAGCTACAGGATATGGTGTGGTATACTTCGCAGAGCAGATGCTTAAAACAATTAACGAGACTTTCAAGGATAAAACGGTAAGTGTATCAGGTTTCGGAAATGTGGCATGGGGAGTAATCAAAAAGGCAACTGAGCTTGGTGCTAAAGTAGTAACAATCTCTGGACCTGACGGTTACATCTATGATAAAGACGGTATCAGCGGAGAAAAGATCGATTATTTATTAGAACTTAGATCTTCCGGAAACAACAGAGCTGAAGACTATGCTAAAAAATATCCTTCTGCTGAGTTCCACGCCGGAAAACGTCCTTGGGAAGTGAAATGTGATGTAGCGTTTCCTTCTGCCACCCAAAACGAACTGGATCTTGAAGATGCTAAAGTTTTGGTAGAGAATGGATGTCTTTGCGTTACTGAGGCTGCGAATATGCCTTCTACTTTAGACGCCATCAATTATTTCCTGGATAATAAAATATTATTCTCACCTGGTAAGGCTTCCAATGCCGGAGGTGTTGCTACTTCAGGTCTTGAGATGACGCAGAACTCTATTCGTCTTAACTGGACTTCTGAAGAAGTTGATGCAAGACTGAAAGAGATCATGATCGGTATTCATAAAGCTTGTAGAGACTACGGAAAAGACGAAGATGGCTACGTAAACTATGTGAAAGGGGCAAATATTGCCGGATTCGTGAAAGTGGCGGAAGCAATGCTGGCTCAGGGAGTGGTATAAATAAAATAAAGGTTGGGAAATTCCCAGCCTTTTTTGATATAGCCCTGTTCCCGGGATAATGGGAAAAAAGTAAAAAGTGAAAGGAGAAAGCGCAGTATAATACTGCGCTTTTTTTATTTTTACAGGATGAAAAACACCTTCAAAAATATAAATGAATATATTCTTTTGTTTCCTGATGAAGTTCAGCAGAAACTTATAAAACTAAGAGAAACTATCCATTCCGAAATTATAGGGCTTGAAGAATATATCGGCTATCAGATGCCTGCATTCAGATACAAGGGAAAACCTTTGGTCTATTTTGCAGGCTATAAAAAACATGTAGGATTTTATCCCGGGCCTGAAGGCATCTGTGCTTTTGAAAAAGAGTTTAAACAAAAACAATATAAGTTTTCAAAAGGAACGGTTCAGTTTCCGGCAGACCAGGACATTCCAGTGGAACTTGTTAGAAAAATAGTGCAGTTCAGAGCCAGTGAAGTAGATCAAAAAAAATCCTGAGACATTTGCCCAGGATTCCTTTCTATATTTACGGTTTATTTATTTTTATTTTTTATTTTTCTGTCACTTTTTACAGCGTCTTTATTTTTTGAATTCGCTGTGTCGGTTTTCGACTTATCCCAATTGTTGTTGGTGTTAGTGTTATTTGGATTATTCATAGTACTGTTGTCAGTCCTCATATCCCGATTGCTCCTGGTGGTATCAGGTCTCGTGGTGTCTCTTTTCTGTGGAGTTGTCTGTGCCGAAACAGCTACTGTTCCTATTAATAATGCTGTTGCTAAAATTAACTTTTTCATAATATTAATAATTTAGAATGGTATTATGTTAAATGCAATTTTTATACTAAAACATTCTGTAAGTAACTGTTTTAACGTGTTTTATAATTCTTTAAGATAATTTAAATGACAAAACTCCATTAAAAAATCCTGAGACATTCATCCCAGGATTCCCTTTCTACTTTGCTCAATATTTACTACTTAGATGACTTTGCTTTTTTCTTAGCTTTTCTTCCTTCTTTTGTTCCCTCTGCGGGTTTTGTAGCATCTGTTGCGGTCTCCGTATTCACTGTAGCCGTAGCATCAGTTGTTGCAGCGGGGGTTGTCGCCGCATCCACCGTAACAGTTGATGTGGTATTTTGTGTCTGAGTACTGGTGTCTGTAGTAGTGCTCGGCTGTGTATTCTGCTGTTGTGTCTGAGTGGTCTGGTTATTAGACGTATCGGCTGGCTTTTGTGGTTGTGTCTGTGCCTGGGCCGATACTGCGATTACGCCGACTAAAGTAAACGCTGCAGTTAAAACTAACTTTTTCATAATGTAATATTTTAAATGGTTGTTTAACTTAAACGACACTCTTTTTACTAAATTATGTATAACAGTCTTAATTAACGTACTTTATAATTATTTAAGATATTTTATACGAAGGATTATTTCGAAATATTCTTCATCATTCTTTCCACGAATTCAAATGCAGCCGGGCATATGACAGTATTTTTGAGCATTAAACTATTGATCTGGTAGATCTTTTTGCGATCTGTATGCGGATATTCCCGACAGGCTTTGGGCCTTACTTCATAGATGGAGCAGGTATTGTCATTATTCAGGAAAAAACACGGAAGATTCTGAAGCACCTTATCGTTATCTTCATCTACCTTTAAGTATTTAGCTTCAAAATCAGCCTGTTTCATTCGCAGATGTTTTGAAATGCGTTCAATATCTTTTTCGGTATATAAAGGTCCTGTTGTTTTGCAGCAATTGGCACACTGCAGGCAATCCACTTCATCAAAAACTTCGTCATGGGTTTCCTGCACGATATAATCGAGATTTTTGGGCGGTTTCTTTTTCAGTCCGTCCAGAAATTTCTTATGTTCTTTCTGCTTCTGTAAAGCCTGTTTTTTGTAAACGTCTACATTCATTATCTATATCTCCTGCAAAGAAGGGAGATCTGCTTTTTGATAGTCATTAATTTTATCCAGGTCCAATATGGTTGTCTGATCATTATTATCCGGATAATACATTGGGGCAAACTTAGCTCCATAAACAATTTCTTCCGATACATAGGAAGACCTCTGAACGACAGTATTGGAAAAGACTTCATCAAATGCCCGGACCTGAACGATAATCTCAATATCTGTGCTCTTAAAATCATCTTCAGAAAAGCCGTAGAACGGTGAATCTTCCTTTATTTCATGAACTACTGTCCAGTTCAGCGCCAAAGTATTGATCTTACTCAGATGAGTTTTTAAAGAATAAAAATTACTTTTTGGGATTCCATTCTCGATCACTTCAATAGCCGTTGAGACAATAACATCCGCATCTGTCAAGGCATTGTTCTTATAAGGAGCCAGCCTGAACATCAAAGCCCTTGATTCTTTAAACGGAGCAATAACTGCAATATCCGAAAACCGGAGGTAAGCTCTTGGTCTTGAAAACCTTCCGTAAAAAAGTCCGGTTGCAATGGCAAAGGTAAGCAATCCCAGGAAAGCTTCAAAGGTAGCCACCAAACTCGCCATAAAACCTACGGGCGCAATTCTTCCGTAACCCACTGTGGTAAAGGTTTGTGAACTGAAGAAAAATACATCAATGAACTCGTTCAGAGGATCGCTTTTATCGATTCCGGTAAGATGCTCCACTCCAATGAGATAGTAAATCATTGCGAATACCAGATTAATCAGAATATAGGCGACCACCAGGTAAGATAAAAAGCGGAAAGTCGACAGGTTCAGCATGGTGTGATACCAGCTCAATCTATTGAATACATTCACGCCTCTTCGTTTTACATTCGGTAGCCCGTCCTTATTGATGAACCTTCCGGACGCATTGCTTCCAAAACCGCTGTTTTCGGTGTTTTTCTGACGGATTTTTTTCCTGAATCCTCTGGTCATTTTTTAATCATTTAATTGGGTTACGTTAAGCAGGAGGAAGATTACAGCTCTTTCTTCTTCCGGATATTTAAAAAGCAAAGTTAAGAATAGAATCCTTTAAGATGACTGTGTTTTTTAGCAATCATTCTTTTAAAATGATGTCTTCAAATGGCAGATGGTTTTTAATAGTCTCTATGGAGCTTTACTCAAAAAGACATAACAAAAAACAGCAGAAAATTTTGAATTTCTGCTGTTAATACCATTTTTATTTAAGTAGTTTATATCTTTTGTGCGGGTGATTCCAGCACAGTAACACTTACATTGCTGACAGATTTTACAATCCCAGATTCTCCGTGTACATTGGAAAGGAAATTAGGAAAGTTTTCAATAGGAAAAGCCCAATAATAATGTCCATCTACCGGAGAAGGAAAGTTGGCCTGCAATCTTCCGGTTAATTTCATAGGCACAAAGTATTCAACAGAAGACCCTTTTAATTTCGTCAGAATAGAAATAGTCTTTTTAGAGTGGGCCGGCACAATAGCCTTGTAAGTGCTGGTTTCTGTAATTTCTTCTGAATTTTCTGTACCTTCCGTTGTATCCCCTCCTACCACAACTTTAGTGCTTGCTGAAGCTTTTGCAACTAGCGGAATATCAACGGATACTGATGCTGCCACCTCAAATGACCCTGAGACAGTACGTTTCCAGGAGGTAGCATATCCTTTTTTATAAGAATAAGATACTGTAATTTCACTTTCCCTGTCTCCATTATTAACAGCCTCCGTAGTATAGGCATTATCCGGCAGATCTACCCCGTCTGTTTTTATCGTTACCTCAGGAGTTCCTAAAACAATAGAGACATTAGGGTTAGGAGCCGTATTCCGGACATCTCCATCAACGGACAAATCAGGATCAAATATAATTCCATCGGGAACCTGACCAGCGTAGGCAAAAACATTTTTCAGCCTTATTCTTTCTCCAGAAAAACTGATATCATACCCCATATCTTTCAGGTGACTTGATTTAAAAGGAATTTCACGTTCTTCTTCATTGGCTGATCTATAGTTTGAGCTTATGCCATTACTCGTTCCCGCTACTTTAAACTCATCTACAATTTTCCATCCTTTCTGAAGCATCTGTGTCTCTGTGAGCTGTACGCTCTTTACATCCGTATAGTTTACATTTTCCGAATCATCATTAATAGAATTCACTTCATCTCTTGAACATGATGCAGAGAATGCTAATAATAAAAGGGCCAATAAAGAATTGATTTTTTTATTCATTTTAATAATTTTTTAGTGTTTAATAATTAAATCTACAAAATGAAAACTCATTAAGAGGATTTTTTTACGAATTAAATAAATTTTAACCATAATTAAATTATGATTTAATTTTTGTCATCTTTGCAATTTGAGTCAATTTTTTTTTATGAAATTTATCAAGTCGCTACATGAACTTTTAATTTGATTTTGCAGTACATTTGAAGTATGAAAAAATTGGAATCAAGAGAAGATATTGAGCATCTTGTTAATTCATTTTACACGAAAGTCGTTAAAGATGAGACGATTGGTTTTTTCTTTAATGATGTAGCCAAAGTAGACTGGGACAAACACCTTCCGAAAATGTATTCTTTCTGGGAGTCTATTCTTTTTGGGCAGATGAGCTATAAAGGCAATCCCATGGGTGTTCATTTTCCGATCAATGAAATTCAGGCAATGGAGCAGAAACACTTTGATCAGTGGCTAAAGCTTTGGAGAGAAACCATTGAGGAAAATTTTGCCGGAGAAAATGCTGATATGGCCATTTATAAATCCGAAAACATTGCCAGGCTGATGGCTTTTAAAATGGAGCTGGCGAGGAGACTTTAATATACGTTGGGAGTCTGAGAGTTCAGAGGTTTGAGAGTCGGAGAGTTTGGGAGTTGTGGAGATTAATTATGGAACGATAACCGTAAAAATATAGGCTGCAAGATTCACCAATAAAACCGTTCCGTACAGGACATTCGTTTTTCCACGGCTTAAAGAAAGCATCACTATAAATACGGATAATGAAAGGAGGATAATATCTTTTTTATCAAGTCCCAATACCAATGGGATATCGTACATGATACAAACAGCGGATACTGCCGGAATTGTCAATCCAATACTTGCCAAAGCAGATCCCAATGCCAGGTTTAAGCTGGATTGTATCTGGTTGCTTCTTGCAGCACGTATGGCGGCCACTCCTTCAGGAAGAAGTACTACACCTGCGATAATTACCCCTACCAAAGATTTCGGAGCACCAATACTCTGTACCATTTCTTCAATAGTTCCGGAAAGTCCTTTAGCCATCAGGACAACAATAATGAGGCATACCACCAGAAAGCCAAAGCTGATGAGCGTTTTTTTCAGTGAGGGAATATAATGTTCTTCCGGATGTTCATCAGGAACGATAAAATAGCTTCTGTGACGCACCGTCTGTACCATCAGGAAAATGCCGTAGATCACAAGACAGGCAATGGAGATAAAAATAAGCTGTGCTTCGTTATAGAAAGGCCCGTTGACACTAGAGGTAAAGTTGGGAAGGACAAGGGTAAGGACAAGTATTGAAACAATGCTTACCAGATAGGTCGTAGCGGAAGTCCTTGCAAAGAACTGTTCATGATATTTTACACCGCCTATAAGGATACAAATCCCCAGAATTCCGTTAAGAATGATCATTACGGCAGCAAAAACGGTATCTCTGGCCAGCGTGATCGCCTGATCTCCGCCGGCGACCATCAGCGAGATGATAAGCGCAACTTCAATAATAGTGATACAGAGGGCGAGAATAATGGTTCCGAAAGGTTCCCCTACTTTATGAGCTACCACTTCAGCGTGATGCACTGCGGATAAGACACTTCCGGTGAGCAGGATTCCTGCAATAACATCATATAAAATTCCGGTTCCCATTAATCCGGAGAAGTAATACCCTACAGCAAAGACAGGGAAAATATACGTATAATGTAAAAGTTCTTTTAATCTCATAAAGCGTCTACAAAATACAAAAAATCTATGAAATTTGAAATATCAAAAGAAAATATTAATCATATTTTAATCTAATAAGTAAGGTTCTGAAGTTCGAAGAGGGAAGTTATTGAGGTCATAAAGGATAACCCCTACCCACTTTTTATTCTTTTAAATCCTACTTTATTAATTTACATTACCACCATTGATATTGAAACTGAATATTAACTTCCAGCCTCCCGTCTTCCATCTTCCTTCCCCTTAGTGCACCCACAGGTTAAAATCCAGAAAATCCGTCAGCATATGAAACAAAAGACCAATGGCTACAATTCTGATATTTCCTTTAAAAAAGAGCAGCAAAAAATACACCGCAATGGCATAATAGGAATGTAAAATGTGAAAACCTATACTATTTCTTGACGGGTCAAAAACAGGATTAGCAAAAATATGATCCAGATCTACGAGCATGGTAGCCAGCATAATGAGATAGGCTTTCTTCCAGTTTTTGCGAAAGAAAATAAGGGCTATGAAAACCGGAAAAACCAGATGCAAAAAATAATGCGTGAATGTTTTAAGTAATGCAATTTCAGATAAAGTCATTAATACTCAGTCAGTTTTTTTTAGGTTTACGGAGCCTCTACCATCTTAAAATTAAAGGCAGTTCTCCTTTCTTCGCTTTGATTTTCACCCAATAGCTTTGGGCTTTATTCCCGTAAAATACATATTCTATATCGGTAAACAGCTTTTTCTCTGTCGGTGATAAAATACTTAATGAAGAGACCAGCATGGGACTGTTTCTGACGAAGATATAATTTTCTTTGATCTTTGGGGATAAAGCGATCGGTTTTCTGGTAGATTTTATGATAAATCCGCTATTATGTTGCTCTATAGTATTCGGCTGAAAAGGAATTGCCGTGAATTGGTTATGGGCATTGATCCATTTTTTATGCTGAAAATATTCCCAGGTCTTTTCGGAAGCCGAGCTTTGAATATCAATTATATACTTAGGCTGGATGATTTTCTGAACGGTTTTTTTCTCAATCTCATTAAAATTATCATCGTAGCCGTAGCTGATGATGGTATCATTCACCTGTTCGAGATCGGCGGTAGCTCTAAAATAACTGATCTGGGCAGAATCTACAAGATTTTTATTCAAAAGAGAAGCATAATTCTTCACATTACGGGCATCCAGCTCGACGTCTAAAAAGCGGTTTTTTTTCTGAATATCAGCAGCAATGAAAGCTAAAGAACCTGTCTCTGAAGTGTTTTTTATTTCAATTTCATCCGTTTTCAGTTCAATGGAAAAATTCTGAATTTTCTGTCCGGAAATAAAAGAGATACTTCCTAAAGACTTATTGATAAACCGATCTGCATTCAGGAACTTTTTTTCTGAAGAAAGCCACTGACCGATCTTCTCAAAAGCGGAAGCAGAAGTTCCGATGATCCCATTTCCGCCTTGTATTTTGACAAAAATCTGATCTTTCCGGAATACGTTTTTCCCTTGGTTCACAAACTGATGGCTCTTTAAATAAGCTGAGAATTTTTGCGGGTCTTTTAGTTCAACCACACTGTACCATTCTGAGAATTTGGTGTCTTTGAGGTGGAATATCTGTAAAAAATCCGGAGTTTTGATTCCTGAATCTTGTAAGGAAACCGTTCTTTTATCCTTCGTTTTACTTTCTGTCCATTTTGAGGGATGCGCCATGAAGCTTACAATATATTGTCCCGTTAATTTTTTAACATCGATCAGAACAACGGCATCTGCATTTCCAGGAACAAACTTTAATGTTTTGTTTTTATAGAAAAATACAAAATAGAACGCAGCTGCGAGTAAAAGAGTTAACGGGACAATAATTTTTTTCTTGTTCATTTACAGTATTTGAGTCTTCTTTTCTTCTTCATTGATTTTATAAATCTCATCGAACAGATCAAAGAAATACATTAAGCTGTTTTCCGAAGAATTTTTAATATTATAGTCTATTTCTGTTTCTACGCTGTCTCCTTTCACCTCTGTTTTATAATACATTTCACCCACATTTTTTCTGAAGAGATCCAGTGATTTTCTTTCGGAAGGTGTTTTGAATTCTTTTTCCAAACCGATTAAAAGTTTCTGAATATCCAGCCTTCCGGATAATGGATATTTAGATGAATCTTTCGCCCATTGCTTAGAAACATCAGACTGACTTTGAGGACTGATATTGTCTGTAGAACTGGTCAGGTAAACGATACCGTCTTTTACCGTCATGTACAGCTGATCCATATATCCGCCTCCTTTTTCATCCTTAAATGAGTAAAAGTTTCCGATTTTTGAGAATTTCTTAGTCAAATGCTTATTGGTAGCCATTACATTGAAAACACGGTTCCAATAGCCTTCATTTTCTGTTGCAAAAGCAAATGTAAAGTTGGGAACGGCTACATCTTTGGTTTTCTTTACTTCTTTTTCATTGTAGTCATCATCATACTCGTAATCTGTATACTCTACTTTTTTGGATTTTAATTCATTCAGAACAAAGATTCCGTTGCCCGGGGCTATTTTGGTGATGGCTTCTTCATCCAGAACAATTTTCATGGTTTCCATCATGAGCTCCATTTCTTTTTTATAATCACTGTCTCCCGTGTCTTTAAGAAGGTCGTACATCAAGTCAAAAGTTTTAGCGCCGTTCACATTCATAACATAATAGCCAATGCTTTTTTCATTGATCAGTGCCGCCAGTTTCTTATTTTTCTTGCCTTTATAAAAGGATGAAATGGTCTTCTGGATTTCCGGATTTTTATGCTGATAGTTATTGATCAGCTTTACTTTATCCTTGTCAAAATATAAATTGTAGTATGAACTTGATTCGTATGCATTTCTTAAAAACTGCCAAAATTCAAAACGCTTCATCATTTTCCCATAGATACCGTCATTGACCATTTTCCCGTAATCTGTGTAAACATAGGCATCGGCGTTAGCATCTCTGAATGTAAGCATAGCTTTCGGCACTTCAATTTCTAAGTTTGAGCTGAAGTACTGGTCGAAACGGTCTTCTGCAAGTTTCTTCACTATTTTGAAGTTTTCAATGCGCGCAGAATCCAGTTCTTTCTGGTAGGCCGTATCTATTTCAGTTTCTGCATATTCTTCCTCTCTTGGATACACTTCTTCAGCTTTACCTTCACCTTCAGAATGCTGGGTGTCTACGTTTTCCTTCGGATATTTGTGATTCTTTTCCAGATACTTGATATCTTTCTGAATTCTGGTGATCTCCTTGTTATTTTCCCTGATGTTATCTTTTAAATATTTAATATTTTGTTTCAGACTGATTATTTCCTCTTTATAATCGAAGGGTATTTCCGGTTCTATGGCATAAGCACTGTCCACAGCAGCAACAGCCACACTGTCTGCAACGGTTGCAGTACTGTCTATAACTGTTTCAGTCCACATATCTTTATAGGGCTTGGTATAGTTCACCATACTCAAAACAGCACGGTCATTATTCCATGCAACAAAAATATTATCATCTATATCCACATAAGAATAATTCTTTTTCTTAGAAATTTCCAATCCTTTTTTCTTGGTAGAATTGATGAATTCCTGAAACTTTTCTTTGTTATCTACAATAAAATGAGTCGTATAGGTCTGTATTGAGTCATTAAAACTGGCATAATGATATTGGGTAGCATCATACTTAATTCCCGTCTTGGAATAATCATTCCACGAAGATTTTTCTTTACTTTTTTTGCTTAATTCATGCAATAAAGGATTAAGCTTTTGCCAGTTGATTTTCTGATTCAGCTGTTTTCCGTTAATTTCCATATAAAATATGGCATCGCCGGGAAGTTTCATGCTTTTTTGTGCAAAAACAAGCATAAAACCAAATAGTACGAAAGTAATTATTTGTGTTTTTAATAATATAGATTTCATGGTTAAATGTTAAAGTTTATTGAAATAATATTGTGTTTTGTAATTGTTTCTTTTGAAAAATGAGGTCTAAGATATCGGCTTCCAATTTTACCGCTTTTTTATTCGGAGCCAGCAGATAAGCACTGTTGGTCTGTGATTTTACGGTATTTTCAAACTGCATTACCGAGGTGTATCTGGCATTATTGAAGATCTCCTTATCTGCCTTTCCCATTTTGTCGTAATCCGTTTTGAAGGTGTTGACCTTGTTTCTGATCAATGTTTTTTTCTGAAGGTTCTGACTGTAAATTTGTGTAGGAACCATTTTTCCAAGGATATTTTTGGCTTTCAGCTGCTCCAGTCCGGCATTAATATTTTCAATTTTTTTAAAATTACAGCTCAGTTTGATGATGTAATTATCAAAATCCATTGAAGTTTTTACGTTGCTGATTCCCGGAGTTGCTTTAAAAATTCTGGCAGCTTCATTGATTTTATTTTCAATTTCGCCTTTTTTGGGAACTTTTTTTCCGTTAATCGTCTCCATTTTAGAAATGGAAGCCAGCCTTGTTTTGCTTTTACTGGCGTTAAGAATAATGGTATATTCTCCTGTTCCGTCGGCCTTAACATTCACTTTATCCAAAATATCAAAACAGCTGGTCAGCAGTAATAAAGGAAAAAGCAGTAAAAAAAGCTTCAGAAGATTTTTCATAATTGAATTTTAAAACACAAAACTACTTAATTCCGTTTGAAAATACTTTATGGACGCTGTTATTTCACTGAAAACAGCCATTTTTTCAAATTCTGCCTTTCAGATAATCCTGTCTTACTTCCTCATCCAACTTTTCGATGGCATATCTCAGACAGGTTCTCGGCATCTCCTGGTAATGTTTATTTAAAAAAGTGATCAGCTCAGTTTCGTTTTTCTGTCCCATTTCTCTAAGCAGCCATCCGTTGGCTTTATGCATCAGGTCATGGGTATGTTTCAGGTTTTTGGTTACAAATTCTTTAGTCAGTTCAAAAGAGCCTTTTTTCACGTAATGCATTGTACCTACAACGGCAATCCTTTTGTGCCACATTTCTTCAGAATCTGAAAGGTTTCTCAACAATTCTTCTCTTCCGTTTTCAAAAGCATACCTTCCTAAAATCTTGTAGCAGCTTGAATCCACCAGATCCCAGTTATTAACATACGGAAGGTGATCCAGATAAAACTGTATGATTTCTTCTTTCACAGTCTTATCTTTTGTTTTTTCAAATTTAAAGATGAGCATGAAGAGTGCAGTAAGCCTGTGTTCGTGGTATTTTGAAGATAAGAGAACACTGAGATCCTGCAGGCTTATCTTAGCATAATATTCTTTAGCAACAGATCTCTGATCCGGAACTTTCACGCCTAAAAACAGGTCTCCTTCCCCATATTCTCCTTTTCCTGTTTTGAAGAACCTCGGAAAGAATTCAGCTTTTTCGGGAACGGAAAGAACCGCTAATGCTTCTTGTATTTCTTTGATTATATTGCTCATGCAGTGGTTTTATGAATCTAATTAATGATGAACAATTATAAACTGTTTATTAAGCATGTTCATCCGCCACAACACTTTCCTGCGTTTCTTCTTCTTTTGCAATGGCTTTCGGATTGGCTACCTTGGCAATAGTAAGCCCCTGAACAATAATGGAGAATACTACTACACAGTAAGTGATACTTAAGATAATTTCACTGTATTCACTTTTCGGGATAGACATCGCCAATGCAATGGAAACTCCACCACGGATTCCTCCCCAGACGAGAACTTTTACGGTTTGCGGACTAAATCTTGTTCGAAGAGACATAAATTTTGTAGGTACCCAGATCGAAATAAAACGGGCAATTAAAACGACTGCAATGGCCAAAAGTCCCGGAACCATAAAGTGCTTTAAGTCTTTGATCATCAACAGTTCAAAACCGATAAAAAGGAATAGAACAGCATTAAGAATTTCATCGATCAGCTCCCAGAATTTGATGAGATAATCCTGGGTAATGGATTTCATTTTGAAACTTACGTTAAAATTACCCATGAATAAACCTGCGGCAACCATCGTTAAAGGCCCGGAAATATGCATCTGTCTTGCAACAAGATACCCGCCCATTACTACGGAAAGCGTTACCAGAACAGAAATGATATAGTCATCCACCTCACGCATCAGCCTGGAAGTGATCCATCCCAATAAAACACCGAGCAGGATTCCACCACCTGCTTCTTTCAGCAGAAGCAATCCGATACTTTCAACACCTAGATCCACTTCTTTCCCAATGGCAAGCTGCATTACGACTGTAAATACCACTACGGCCATACCATCATTGAAAAGAGATTCTCCAGCCACTTTTGTCTCCAGTGATTTAGAAACATTGGCCTGCTTCAGAATACTTAAAACGGCTACCGGATCAGTAGGGGAAATAAGCGCTCCAAAAAGCAGACAGAAGATAAACGGAAGCTGAATTCCTAAAAAAGGCAGCAGATAAAACATCCCGAATCCTACTACAAATGTGGAAATAACCACTCCAGCCGTAGAAAATATCAATACAGGCCGAAACTGCTCCTTAAGATCATTGATATTGATATGAATTCCTCCCGCAAAGAGAAGGAAATTAAGCATGGCACCCATCAGAACTTCTGTAAAGTCTATACCATTCATTAACTTGTTAAGATGCCCAAAAGTTCTCGGAAGCACTGCTTCTCCAAACATCACCAGAAAAATAGAAACCACGATGGCAATCACCATAATCCCTATAGTACTGGGAAGTTTCAGGAATCTGTAATTGAGATATGCAAAAATTGATGCTAATACTATTAAGGCTGAAAATGAATAATATAATTCCACTAAGTGTTTTTTTAATTAATTTATAGGTCTGAATAAAGGATTTTTATATACAGTTTACGCCCGTCTTTTTCCCAAATATCAAACATTCCGTCTTTAGCAGGCTGTGACCCTCTTACATAATCCTTCCCGATATTCAGTATATTCAGCAGGATGTATTCATCGCCTACAGAATTGACTAAATAGGCTGTTTTTTCAGAGTTTCCGTTTCCGGAATTCTTTATTCCTTCGGTAAGCAGTCGGAACTGGTTCAGATGATGCATAAAATTGCTTCCGTCTTTCCGGGAATCATAAGCCCTCAGAAGGACAAGAAGTATATCCAGATTGGTAGGATCTTTACCGTAAAGAACTTTACCCAGCCGGATGCATTCTTCAAAATTCCCCTGCTTAAATGCATCCGTCAGCCTCTTAAAACTCTCATCAACTGCTGAAACTTTATCATCCCTGAAATTTCTGCCATAGTAAAGATACTGGGCTTCAATACTGTCCAGGGATTTAGGATATCCTCTGTATTTAAAAATCAGCTTCTCATAATTGTAGGGAGAATCCGGATTCTTAAGGCTTTTCTCAATTTGTTTTAAATCAATTTTTGATTTCTGGCTGAAGCCGAAAACCGAAATGAAAAGCAATAACAGGAAAAAGTTATATTTCATTAATCGTTGTTTTCTTCTTCCTCATCGTTGTCGAAATATTCAAAAAGGAAATCATTGTATGGGAACCTGGAGATGTGTATCCTCATTACCTCATCGTAGATCATTTTCTTCATTTCCGGGAAGTTTTCTTTCGTTAAAGCAGAGATAAATACAGTCGGATATTTAGATTTACCCATCCATGTTTTTTTCCACTCTTCCAGAGAAACATTCTTTTTTGTAGATGGTGTAAGATCATCTTCATCCTTTTTATCATAGCTGAAATCATCAATTTTATTAAAGACCATGATCATCGGTTTCTGATGGGCATTGATCTCCATTAACGTCTGATTAACAGATTCTACCTGATCTTCAAAGCTTTCATGGGAAATATCCACCACATGAATAAGCAAATCTGCTTCGCGGACCTCATCCAGCGTAGATTTAAAAGACTCTACAAGCTGTGTCGGAAGTTTTCTGATGAATCCTACCGTATCGGTAAGCAGAAACGGCAAATTGCCAATAACCACTTTTCTTACCGTTGTATCTAAGGTGGCAAACAATTTATTTTCTGCAAAAACCTCAGATTTGGAAAGCGCATTCATCAGTGTAGATTTCCCTACGTTGGTATATCCCACCAAAGCAGCGCGCACCACCTTTCCGCGGTTGTTACGCTGAGTAGCCATCTGCCTGTCGATGGTTTTTAGTTTGTCTTTTAACAGGGAAATCCTGTCACGGATGATACGGCGGTCAGTTTCAATCTCTGTTTCCCCGGGACCTCTCATCCCGATTCCCCCTTTCTGACGTTCAAGGTGGGTCCACATTCTCGTCAGACGCGGCAAAAGATATTGGTACTGTGCCAGTTCCACCTGAGTTCTCGCGTAAGAAGTCTGTGCTCTCTGGGCAAAAATATCAAGGATAAGATTGGTTCTGTCCAGAATTTTCACTTCTATTTCTCTTTCGAGATTTTTAAGCTGGGAAGGAGACAGTTCATCATCAAAAATAATAGTTCCGATCTCGTTTTCCTTTACATATTCTTTTATTTCCTGTGCCTTTCCGCTTCCGATAAAAGTTTTGGAATCCGGCTGAGTTAATTTTTGAGTAAAACGTTTTTGAACCGTTGCACCTGCTGTGAAGGCTAAAAACTCAAGTTCATCCATATATTCCGTAAGCTTGTCTTCATCTTGATTTTGGGTAATAACCCCTACCAAAACTGCTCTTTCGTAATTATGTTGTTTCTTATCTAGCATTAATTCTGTCTATGTTTGTGATTTTCACAAGATACCAATTTCAGGAAAAAAAACAAAATCATTTTTTAATTTTCCCTATTTTTTTAATGTTAATTTAAGTTTACAATATCTTTCATTTGTAAAAATTCAATACCTTTATAACGCTGATTTGTAACCAATAAACAATTAAAATTACAAATCTCATAAAAACTAACGCCAAGATCATGAATTCCCATATTAAATGTATGATTATTGATCATGATGAACTGGACAGACTGGTTCTTCAGCATCACATCAGGCAATACGATAATATAGAGATTGTTGCGTCTTTTGATTCAGCCGAAAAGGCAGTTCCTTATCTGGAATTCCCAATCGACCTGTTGATCTGCGAAACTACACTTAACGGAATGAGCGGACTTGAATTCCGGAAACTGGCATATAAGATTCCTGCCTGCATATTCGTAAGCTCCCATCCGGAGCTGGCTGCAGAAGCCTTTGAAATTGAAGCACTGGATTTTGTCACAAAACCTCTGAAAGCAGAACGCTTCCAGCATTCTATAGAGAAAGTCTTCAATTTTTTTGAGATGAAAAAAAAATGCGAATGCTTCGATGCCCTTCTCGGTGAAAACTGTATTAAAATAAAAGAAAACGGTAATATTTCTCAAATCAGGCTTACCGATATCCTTTATCTTGAAGCATTAAAAGACTATACCCGGCTTGTCACGCATGAAAAGAAGCACTGTGTTCTGGATTCCCTCGGAAATCTACTTCATAAAAGTTTTTTCGATTCTTTTATAAGAATTCATCGCAGCTATGCCGTACCCCGTCATTTCATCCGCGGAAAAAGCAGCCATGAGATAGAGCTGATCCATCAGATCAGGCTTCCCATAGGCAGAACCTACAAAGAAAGCCTTTCTTTCCTTAACCCTTAATGTCTGAGTACCAACATTTTTACCATAAAATGCCGTTGGTCGATTTTTTTTGACGTTAGTCTATTTTCCTTTAATCCGGTTGCGATATGTGGTAATTTAGTGTTCACAAATTTTCTCTTGAAAACTTGGATAACCTATTAATAACCACAAAAATATTTTACATGAAAAGAACATCTATTCACTGCTTCTTTCTCATTCTGTTCACCTTTTCCGTCAGTATCCTGAATGCCCAATCGGCAGTTCTGGCCACGGGAACAAATGCATCAGGAGGCAACGGCTCGGTTTCTTACAGTGTCGGCCAGACGGCTTATCTCTATAAGGGAGCAGGTTCCCAGATATTGGAGGGCGTACAACAGGCCTACGAAATCACGACACTTTCTGCCAGCGAAACCACAACAAAGCAAGACGGCATCCTACTCTATCCGAATCCGGCCAGAGATTATCTGTACATAGACTTTTCTTCTGTTCCATACAAGGGATCGGAATATCAACTGTTCGATAGTCAGGGCAAACTGATCAAAAAGGACGTGATCTCACAATCAAAGTCCGAACTTAATCTCTCCTCTCTTCCTTCTGCGGTTTACATCATCAGAATCAACCAGAATGGAGAAAATTTAAAAACTTTTAAAGTCATAAAAAAATAACGCCATGAAAAAAATATTACTATCTCTTGGGATCATGCTCGGCTTCTTTCTCGGACACGCCCAGGCTCCTGAAAAAATGAGCTATCAGGCCGTGATAAGAAATGGATCCGGTCAGCTGCTGATCAATCAAAACATTGCTGTAAAAGTAAGCATATTAACAGGCTCTCTCATTGGGCCACTGGTCTATTCTGAAAGACTTACAGGAAGTACCAACGCCAACGGGCTGATTAGTCTGGAAATAGGAACCGGAACTGTACTTTCGGGAACCTTTTCTACAATAGACTGGCCAACAGGGAACTATTATCTGAAAACGGAAACCGATCCGGCCGGAGGCACGAACTACACAATAGCAGGAACAAGCCAGCTATTAAGCGTACCTTATGCGATGTATGCCAAATCAGCCGGCGGAACCGGTGGAAGCTTTACAATTCCTTATACCAATACTATCAACAATGCCTCCACTTTATTTTCACTGACCAATGATGGGGACGGAACCTCTGTAGAAGCGATCAATAATACAACGACTTCCAGCATTGCCTCATTACGGGGTATTGTAAACAATGTGGCACCAGGAGGCTTCTCCAGTGGCGTCCGTGGTATCAATAACGGAACCGGAGGTTTGGGTGTAGGTGTCTGGGGAAGTCAGAACGGCAGCGGATGGGGTGTTTATGGTGTTACTCCCAACGGTCTTGGGGTTTACGGAAACTCATCGGCCGGAGGAACGGGAGTATATGCCAACAGTAATACCGGAACAGGGCTTACCGCAACCAGTAACACCGGAATTGCAGCAAGTATATCTATTTTCAATAATGCCAATAACAATAACGTTCTGAATGCGAACACTCTTGGAAACGGAACGGTCCTCAATGTTTCTTCTTCCGGCGCCGGTGCAGGTGTTTTAAGCTCTACGGGAAGCGGTTTTGCAGTACACGGTATTACTTCTGCACAGACTTCTGCTGGGATCATTGGTGATAATAACGGAGCCGGTGAAGCGGTAGTCGGAAGGACAACCAGTGATATTGCCGGTGCTGTAGTAGGGCGTAATGATGGTGGTGGATATGGGGTAAGAGGATTTGTAAGCGGCAATGCTACCGGAACGTCAATAGGGGTTTTCGGACAGGTTGGACTTAATAGCGGAAAAGGACGTGCAGGAAGATTTGAAAACATCAACACTGCAAATGATTTTAATACTTTTGAGGTAAAAACCAACGGTAATGGAAGTATTCCGAACAACACACAAGGGAATGCGGCATCCTTCTTAGTTGACAATACAAACAGTGTAGGAGCGGCAGTAAGGGGTGAAGTAAATACTATTTTCGGAAACTTCGGAGCGGCAGGTATTTTTGGAGTTTCTTCAGGAACTGGAGGGCGTGCAGGATTATTCTACGCATCAAACCCTTCCGGAAACGGAGCTGCATTAATTGCTTTGACCGATGGAAACGGAAACGCCATCACGGCTAATGCAGGTAAGAACGGAAACGGTGTTGAAACTAATGTAGATGGAACGGGTAACGCTCTTTATGCATGGGTTCCCACTTTCTCCGAAGGACGTGCAGGCCGTTTTGAGATTTTTAATGAAAACAATGAGAACGAAGTAATATCCGTAAAAACTGTCGGGAATGGGATTGCAGGAAATTTTAAGGTAGACAGGGTAACAGGAACTTCAGCAGCCGTAAAAGGTGAAGTGACTTCACAGTTCGCTAATTTTGGTACCGCAGGTGTTTATGGCTTATCTTCAGGAACAGGCGGATATGGTGGGTTGTTTTATTCTTCCAATGCAAGCGGCAACGGTCCGGCATTACTGGCTCTTACAGAAGGAAACGGCAATGCTATCACTGCCAATGCCGGCAAAAATGGAGATGGTGTAGAAGCTACGGTGGACGGAACGGGATCGGCTATTTATGGCTGGGTACCTAGTTTTGGTACGGGTAAAGCAGGCAGGTTCGCCAACTTCAATAACGCCAGCGCCCAGCCAGTAGTTCATGTAACCACTACCGGTACCGGTTCTACCCTGCTTATTAACCATCAGGGGCCATCCGGTAATATTTCCGTATATCAGAGTGAATCAGCAAACGTAGCCCGCATCAATAAAGCGGGACGCGGATTTTTTAACGGAGGCACCCAGAGCAGCGGAGCAGACGTTGCCGAAGTATTTGATGTGGAAGGAAATATTTCTGAATATGAAACTGGTGACATTCTTGTAATCTCCACAAATTCAGACCGAACCGTTGAAAAATCTTCCAGCCCCTATTCTACTCTTGTAGCAGGAGTATATGCAACAAAACCGGGAGTATTGCTTACCGAAGAACATATTGATTCTGACATTTCCGGTAAAGTACCGATGGGGGTTATCGGAGTAATTCCTACTAAGGTATGTCTGGAAGGGGGAAAAATTAAAAGAGGTGATCTTTTGGTAACCTCATCAAAATCGGGAACTGCCATGAAAGCGAATCCTAAGAAAGTGAAAATAGGACAGGTGATCGGAAAAGCACTTCAGGACTATGACCAAAACTCAACCGGTAAAATTAAAGTATTGGTAAACATTAAATAAACTATCATGAAATCACTATATATCATTGTATTTATAGCATTAGGTGTATCTATTTATGCCCAGGAAAATAAGAAAGCTGCTGAGTCTGAGGATCAGGCACAGGTCGTGAAACAGTTCAGAGAGCGCGAAGCTCAACTGGCAAAAGCGTCTCAGGAAAATGCCCCTAAAAAGCAAAACGTAACTACTCTGGCTTCAGAACAGGGTCTTGAGGTAAAAAAACAGGACGTAAAAGCTCAGTCTTCCAATTTAAATAATACCTCGGGGCAATTGCTGCCCAATACGGCAACTTTAGACGAAATGAAGGCCTCTATTCCCAATAGACAGGGATCCCGAGCCAATACGGTGAATTCTAGGAACACAAATAGAAATGTCGTAGGTCTGCCCAATACAGCAACCTTAGAGGAAATAAAGAAAACAATTCCGAAAAACTGATAATCATAACCAGATTTCAAGCAAAAAGTCCGCCCGGTGCGGACTTTTTATAGTCCTAATCCCAATCTGCGGCGACAAATTTCATAGAATTTCCGCTGTCATCTGATAAGGTCAGAAAATGTCCTTTTATGGAATAATTGGTCATTTTATCGAATTTCTGGATAAAAGCGTTTTCCAGTTCCATATTCTGACAGGCTTTCAATGTGCTTCCGACTCTCGAGATCTTTACTTTTCCGTTGGTTTTAAATTCGGAAGTAAAAAACATACTGTTGCAGCCCATATTGGCACCACCCTTAATTCTTCCTTTTTCCATTATGCCCGTGAGGTCGACTTCTGCCCTATTTTTCACCAATTCCTCTCTGGAAAATTTATCAAACGAGATGAGCATCCACTGTCTTTGAAGGCTTGGATTTCTTTCCGGAACTGAAGAGCAACTGACCGCAACTCCAAGAAGTAAAACCGCAAAAAATGATAAGAGTATTTTTTTCATGGGGACTATCCTCCCATTTTCATACCATTCCAGGGCAGAATATCGTAAAAATTAGTAAATTAGCAACACAAAAATTATTTTATAAAATGAAAAGACTATTTCTACTGTTCACTTTCTTATTGGGCTTTGCCCAGATGAGGGCGGATGAGGGGATGTGGCTGTTAATGCTCATCAAAAGACTTAACGGGGTCGACATGCAAAAGGAAGGACTGCATTTGACACCTGAAGAAATTTATTCGGTAAACAATTCAAGCTTAAAGGATGCTATTGTAAGCTTCGGAGGTTTTTGTACCGGAGAAATTGTTTCTGACAAAGGACTTATCTTCACGAACCACCACTGCGGTTACGGTGCTGTAGCTGCCGCTTCTACTCCGGAAAAAGATTATCTGAAAAACGGATTCTGGGCTATGAAGCAGAAGGACGAATTTAATGCAAAAGACCTTTATGTAAGGTTCTTAGTTAGAATGGATGATGCCACGCAGAGAATCAATTCTAAACTGAACAACAATATGACCGGAGCAGAGAGAAAAGCAGTTATTGATGCTGAAACAAAAGCTATCCAGACTGAAAACTCTGAAAACGGAAAATACACAGTAGTGGTAAAAGATTTCTTCAACGGGAATGAATTTTACTATTTTGTATATCAGGATTATAAAGATATCAGATTGGTAGGTGCACCACCTTCATCATTAGGTAAATTCGGGGGTGATACAGATAACTGGGAGTGGCCAAGACATACTGCTGACTTCACGGTATTCAGAGTATATGGAGATGCAGCAGGAAATCCTGCAGAATATGCAGCAGGAAATGTTCCATTGAAGCCTAAGCACTTCCTTCCGGTTTCTCTTAAAGGAATCAAGCCTGGAGATTTCTCTATGATCTTAGGATATCCTGGAAGAACCAACCGTTACCTTACATCTTACGGAATCCAGCAGATGGTCAACAAAGACTATCCGGCTTGGGTAGAAGCTTCCAAACTGGCCATGGATGTTATGAAAAAGTATATGGACAAAGATAAAGCGACTCAGCTTAACTATGCGTCTCAATATGCTTCTGTAGCTAACTACTGGAAAAACAGACAGGGAACTATTGATGCAGTAGATAAAAACGGAACAATCTCTGACAAAAAGAAGATTGAGGACACTTACAGAAAATGGTCTGCATTGCCGGGAAATACAGAGTATGATGGTGTTTTAGAAGATATCGGAGCTTATTACAAGCAGGTTTCCGACAGAAATGTTGAAAGAAACTACGCTTCTCAGTTCTCAAGAAATGCAAAATATATCACTCTTGCTTTACAGGTAGGATCTGTTCTTAAAGCTTATTCTGCTCAGGATATGCAGGGAAGATTAGCGATGAAAGCTAAAACTGAAACGGCAATCAAAGAAGCTTATGAAAACTTCAATCCTTCTCTGGAAGGAGAAATGCTTGCTTCTATGGCTGGCCTTTACCAGTCAAGAGTAACTAATAAAGAAGTAGCCTCTGCTACTATTTTAGGATTGGACTCTAAGACGCTTTCTAACGTAGCTTATTCTTCAATTTTTGCGAATAAGACTTCTGCTACAAACTTCTTATTAAACCCGGATGCCTTGAAACTTGATGCTGATCCACTTTGGAAAATCGCCAACGGAATCGTTGCTGACCAAAAAATGAGCATGGAGAAGTATTCTAAAGTTGATGATAACTTCAACAAGAACAACCGTCTATTCTTAGCCGGATTAATGAAGGCTATGCCTGAGAAAAAATTCTATCCGGATGCTAACTCTACGATGAGATTAACTTACGGAACAGTAGATAAACTTCCTGTTAGAAATGACAGAAACTACTTTGGAGTTACGGACAACTATTATACTGATATGACCGGTCTTGTAGGAAAATACAAGAAAGGTGATGAGGAATTTGATCTTCCGCAAAGAGTAATTGACCTTTATAATCTTAAGGATTTCGGTCAGTATGCTGATGCAGCAGGATATATGCCTGTCAACTTCCTTTCTAACAATGATATTACGGGTGGGAACTCCGGTTCTCCTGTCATTGACGGAGACGGAAACCTTATCGGTATTGCATTCGATGGAAACAGCGAGGCATTAAGCGGTGATATCGTATTTGAACAGGACTGGCAGAAAACGATCAACGTAGATGTACGTTTCGTTCTTTGGACCATCGACAAATATGCAGGAGCAAGAAGATTAATCGATGAATTAAAGCTTGTAAGAGGAGAAAACACACCTCCTGATACCAAGTCTAAAAATTCAGGGACTACTCAGATGCCTAAGAAAACAAAAAAGGTAAAATAATCTTTTTCTGATAAATTTTAAAACCGTGAATTGACGTTCACGGTTTTTTTATTTTTGAACTTTAAATCTTTGTGATGGAAAAAGAGCTTTGATTGAAATGATTTTAAATAGGAAGAAGGACAGATAAAAACCTCTGAATAATTAAGCTCACAAAAAAAGCCGGGCATATATCCCGGCTCTATTATTTCAAAGTTATTCCTCCACGGAAATTCCCAGATATTTCAAATAAGAATCCAGCATCTTCTTATCAAATGCAGGCTCCTCAATATCTGAGCCTTTCAAAAACTGAATAACATTGGAACAGTCCCAGACATAAGTATTCTGATACAGTTCTACGGTAGAAAGTCCTTCATGCATATTATCTTTAAATAAGCTGGTAAGTGGGTACAGTCGGTTTTTGCTGTCATCTTCCCACTGTTTTCGCCACTCTTTGTAGGGAAGACCTTCAAGAGTAAGCGGATAATATTTCTTTAGAAGTCCGAAGAAATTTTCAAGGGTAAGATTGGTTTTCGGTCTTGCGATCAGATTGAATTTTTTACCTATTGCATCTTTATTTTTTGTAATATGAGCCATAGATTGGGTCATATAATCTACCGTGATCAGTCCTTCTCTTAATTCAGTGAGTAAGGGATAAGATTTAAATTCAACACAATTTTTCACAAGACCTGACCACCACTGGTAAGGAGCACTGGCACCCGTTTCGCTGTGGCACATGGCATAGCCAAGACGGTAAGTAATTAACGGAAGACCTTCTTTAGCGGCAAGATCTGCAACAGCCTCCATTACCCATTTACTTCTTACATATCCAATATCTTTACTTACAGACATCAGGTTCTGTTCAATATCATCACTTTCCAGCATTACTTTTTTCCCGGTGAAAACATGTCCCCAACTGTATACCGAAATGGTGGATAGCAGCGCAAGACAAGTGATTCTTTCGGCACCGGCAAGTTTTATGATTTCTCTTAATCCTTCTACGTTCGGGGCTTTCATATAAGAATAAGGTTCTATAAAATTAACGGAGCTGCCAGAGTGGTAAATAAGATCCAGCATTGCTGCAAGTTTTTTGAACCTTTCTTCGGAAAGTCCTAATAACGGAAGGGACAGATCACCTATTACAGGAATGATTCTCGGTTTCTGCTCTTCTTTTCTACCGATATGATACTGTTTATAGCAACGGTCAATTTTTTCCATAGCATGAAATTCATCCTGAGCTCTTACCAGACAGTAAATATCTGCTGATGTTGTATCTAAAATCTCCTGAAGCAGATGGATCCCGACAAATCCGGTAACCCCGGTCAAGAATATAGTTTTAGGATCTTCCAGTTGTTTTGGGTCGAAACCTCCCGCAAAAACGGTTCCCGGAGCAAGATAAACATCCTGCTGAAGGGCTACATAAGGCTCTACATCTTCTTCCGGGATTGCCTCGCGGGCTTTTTTGGCTCTGGTGATCAATTCATCGGCAAGCTGCTTTAGAACCGGGAACTGGTAAATATCCCTCATATAAACCTTGGTATCAAATCTTGAATTCAGGGCAGTTGCAACTATAGCGACAAGGAGGGAGTTTCCACCGATGTCAAAGAAATTATCCGTCATATTAATCACCGGACGTTCAAGTTCTTCGGCCCAGATATCTGCTATAATCCTTTCGGTTTCATTAGTGGGAGGTTCTGTAGAAATAAGTTCTTTTGCCTCTTTGTCTGCCAGTTCCTTTAGCAGATGGGTATCTGTTTTTCCATTGGCCGTCAGCGGTATTTTATCAACATTAATGATCTGAGCCGGAATCATATAGCCGGGCAATTCTTCTTTCAGGTGTTGCCTTACCCGCACAGCCTCTGCTTTTTCACCGGGCTTTGCCACGATAAAGGCTACAATATATTTATTACTTCCATGATCCTTCGTAATCACAGCAGCTTCCTGTATTCCATCCAAACGGGCAAGGCAACGTTCAATTTCGCCCAATTCCACACGAAAGCCTCTAATTTTCACCTGATTGTCTATTCTTCCTAAAAATTCAAGATCTCCATCTGGATTCCAGCGGGCAAGATCTCCGGTACGGTAGAGCTTTTCGTTTTCCCTGAATGGGCTGCTAATGAATTTAGAAGCTGTGAGTTCTTCATTATTAAGATAACCCTTAGCCAGAAGATTTCCTCCTATATGCAGCTCTCCTACGGCTCCGACTGGCAGCAATTCGCTGTTCTCTCCTAAAATGTAAGCCTGTGCATTGGCTATTGGTCTTCCGATTGAAGAAATATATTGCCCATTGATATCTTTAACTTTTTTGAATGTGGCGTAAACTGTACATTCAGTAGGACCGTAATAATCGATTAATTTGTAACTTAATTCACTGGTGAGCACAGGCTTAAGCTTTTCTCCTCCTGTAAATAGGTATTTAAGTTCAAGGTCATTATATTTTCGGGTTTCTTCAACAACGGAAGGAGCAAGAACAGAAGGCGTAAATCCATGGGTAATCCGGTTTTTACGGTAAAAATTCACAAGCCCGGAAGCTTCTACTCTATCTTCATTGGCTGCAATATAAATTACGGCACCGGCAATAAGAGCCGACCATGTTTCCCAAACGGAGATATCGAATGCCAATCCGGCAACAAGGGTGAGGTGTGATGTGCCATCAACATGAAAATACTGGTTGTGCCATGTAACCAAATGCTGAATGCTGTGGTGGGAAATCATAACCCCTTTAGGATTTCCAGTTGAGCCGGATGTGTAGATGGTATAGGCTAATGCATCCTGAGATATAGTGATATCCGGCAGTTCCGCAGATAAATGAGACAGGCTTTCTGTATTATCCAGATGAAAAATTTCAGCATTAATCCCTTCTGTCAGTGAATTTCCCCGTCGAGTATCGGTAATAAGTATTTCCGCTGAGGTATCGGCAAGGATATATTCTACACGTTTTACAGGATAAGCAGGGTCTATTGGAACATACGCCGCTCCTGTCTTCAAAATACCCAGAATGGCAACCAGCCACTCCAACGAACGGTCCAGCCATACGGGAACAAATATTCCTTCTTTTACTCCTTTTTCTAACAATACATTGGCAAGCTGACTGCTTTTCTGATCGAGCTCGCGGTAACTGATCCTGCTGTCCTGATAAACAGCAGCCAGATTTTCGGGATGAAGGAGTGTCTGGCTTTTGAAAAGAGAAATCAGTGTTTCTTTTTTGTGATAATCCCAATTTGTTTTATTAAAATCATTGAGAAGTCTTTCTCTGTCTTCGGGGGATAAAAGAACCGGTACACCAGCGGGCTGCCCCGATGGCGTTGATATTGTATTTGGCATATTAGTTTTATTTTTGGTTGGTGATAAAGGATTCAAATGAACTGCATTACGACAGAACCTTAGGCCTGTATAAAACAGCCTAGTACGTGCAAACAGCAAAGAATATTATACTTCTATGCTATCAGTAGGCAGAATTGATTTGCTTAAGTTTTATTTGTCAATTTCATTTCCATAATGTAATATTCTTTAAAATTCGGCAATTCAAATTTAACATAATATTCAAAACAGAGAAATAAATAATCATAAATTTTCTCCAAACTGGGATTTAATTTCAATCATTTAACACAGAACAAGAGGAATCATTAATACTCAAATTCCTTACAGCCATTTTCTAATCATCAATCATATCTAATAAATATTTATCTTTGAGGTCGGATCTCTTTTGCTAAAAATCAGATAAGCACACAATGATAAATTTCTTATAGAATCACTGATTATGAATATATTAAAAAAAATATCCAATTTTTTTGTCTATTTATATGAGGCTATTTCCTATTGGGGAATCAATGAAAACTCAAGCGAGTTTGAAAGGGATTTTACCATTCTTATCAATCAAAGTATAGCTGTTTTGGCTACCATGTTCTTTATAGAAGGGATATCCGTTATCGTTTTTGTACAAGCCATAGCTGACGGCATCTTTTTATTAATCATTTCGTGTTTATGGATAGCTTCAATGCTATTAAAAGAAAAGAGAAAGAATAAATATTTTATTACCGGATGTATGTTGTCGCTATGTTTTTTGACCACTTATTATACTATTTATTGCGGTCCGGAATGTGGTGTTTTTCTCCTTTATTTTCCGCTTGCCTTCTATTCGGCATTTTATTTTGACACAAAAAAAGATAAGAAATATATCTATCTAATTATTGGTGTTATCTTATTATCCTTTTATGGGAGTGTTTTTTATGATTCAAGCCTGCTGGACAAAAGCAGATATACCATCAATGGTTTTGCCAGAATACTGTTGATGCTCCACATTACCTTCAGCGGAATGCTCTTTGCGGTAGCCTATTATTTTATTATCGAAAAAAAATCTGCATTTTATTATTCCAGAGAGTTCAGCCGTATCAGGGCTATAAGGGTGGAATTTTTAAAAGCTGAAATTAGAGAGCTGTTGAAAAATCAATTTGTGGACACCAATATTTCCGAAGAAAAAGTGAAAGAATTATTAAATCTTGCTCAACAAAATGATCCGCTTCTTCTGGAAAAATTCCAGCAATATTTTCCTGGCTTCTTTGAAAAACTACAAAACCAGGCTAATCCTGCTTTAACGCATTCTGATCTGTATCTTTGTGTAATGATGAAATTTAATTTTAGCGCCAAACAGATTGCCATGTATACTTCTTCAACTGTGAAAGCTATAGAAAGTAAAAAGTACAGGCTTCGGAAAAAATTAAATATTCCTTCAGACAAAGAAACCATTCTTTGGATTTCTTCCATTTAATATTACATTATTGATTGTAAAACCGAGTATTTATACTCCCGCGTATAATCGAGGGGTATATATTTTGTTGGTTTTTAGAGCCTTCCTATATATTTGTGTACTTCTATTTGACATCCCCAGTCCTTTAACACAAACTTATATGTTATGAAAAAATCTTACCCGATATTTTTATTTAATAAATTTAAATATTCAGCTTTTGGCCAAGTAGGCTTTGGTACAATTCTATCCATCCATTATTCTACAAGTTGAAATTAATCTCAGAAAAAAGGCAATTATCCGGCACATATTATTTCCCGCATTGCTTTAACAGATAATAGTTTATTTACTTATCTCCGGCGCTTTCACTGCAAGTTTAATCCTTACAAAACGGGATAATAAATTCTGATTAGTAAGCCTTGCAATCATTCAAAAAAACACACATTTATATAGCTCAACTAATTAGAACAGTAGGAGGCCCGGATAAGTATAAGCTTTATTAAGACTCCATAATAAAAATAATTAATTACAAAATGTTTAAAACTATTCATATAGGATCTTTATTAAAAATGCGGATGAAGGAACTTAATATTGAGATGTCCCGTGCCTGTAAATTTTTTAAATGTACTGAACCAGAAATCGAGGCAGCATATCAAAGCAGTTCATTAGATTCAGAAACCCTTCTAAAATGGAGCAAGTTACTGGAATATGATTATTTTCGGCTCTACTCGCAACATTTAATCTTATATGCTCCCCAAGGCAACTCCTTTTTAAACAAAAAAAACACACAGCTTCCTCAGTTCCGAAAAAGCATTTACACTATTGAACTTATTTATTTTATAATAGATATGGTCAACACAGGAGAAAAGACGAAAAAACAGATCACAGATGAATACAAAATTCCAAAAGCAACATTGCATAAATGGCTAGTAAAGTATTCAGTAGCAAATATCAATTATAAGATAAATAAAGGCTTAACAAATTCCGATATGAGCATAAATCAGTTCAAGGAATTAAATGACCAAAAAATGAAAAATAATACAGATAAAAATGAAAAAACAGCTGCCGGATTATCATCGGATATATAATGATATTATTGAAAAACGACACCCTGAGAAAAGAGATATTTGTCATTTTCTTCTTAAAAAAAAGAAGCTTTCTTTTCTGGATGTTATAAAGCTAAATACATTAATTTTCGGAGAAAACAGTGCTGAAGGCAATAACATCAATCAAAAATACCGTTCTTATAATGAAACTATAATTCAAGAAATATTAGAATTTCAGAGCAAAAACAAGCTCAATAATACCCAGCTGGGAAATTATTATAAATTAAGCAGAAATACTATTGCCAAGTGGAGAAAAATATATAGCCAATCCTAAGTTTAAGAGCCTCCAGATAACCACATTATATTTTCACATACATTATGAATTTCAGAGTTACACATTCCAAAATTCCCGGTCCAGACTTCTGTACTGTATGGCTTCTGAAATATGATGCGATAATATATTTTCGGCTCCTTCCAGATCAGCTGCGGTTCTCGCCACTTTCAGGATACGGTCATAAGCTCTTGCTGAGAGATTCAGTTTTTCCATAGCGAGCTTAATGAGTTGCAGTGAGGTTTCATCCAGGCTGCAGAACGCTTCAATTTCTTTAGGCCCAATCTGAGCATTATAACTGATATTGAGATTTTTATAGCGTTCATTCTGAATGTTGCGTGCCTTGAGTACCCGTTCCCGGATATCTGAGCTTTTCTCACCTTTCCTTTTTTCTGCCAGCTGCTCAAATTCAACTTTCTGTACTTCTATATGAATATCGATCCTGTCTAATAAGGGTCCTGAAAGTTTATTCATATACCGCTGCATTTCATAAACGGATGAGGTATTGCCCGGATCGTCCGGGAAAAAACCACTGGGACTTGGGTTCATAGAGGCCACCAACATAAAGCTGGCAGGATAGTTTACAGTAAACCGGGCCCGGGAAATCGTTACTTCCCGGTCTTCGAGAGGCTGTCTCATGACTTCTAAAACCGTTCTTTTAAATTCCGGCATTTCATCAAGAAACAAAACTCCGTTATGAGCAAGAGAGATTTCTCCAGGCTGGGGATAGCTTCCGCCTCCTACCAGGGCAACGTCTGTTATTTTCTTAAATGAGGGGGCAAAAAATACCAAAAATTTACCTTAAATGTCACTTTTAAAAGTTAATTAAGTTGTGGGTGATTGATTTTGAGGAGGGGTTGTTGATTCTGGTATAGAACTATTATTTTGTCTTAATCTTTCTTCTTCAAGTTTCAGTTTCAATAATTCTACCTCAATCTCACATTTACTATCATCAACCTTTTTAGAATTATACCATTTAAAAAAACCAAATACTATAAATCCTGAACCAGTTACAATAAATGCCCAGAATAGATTATCATAAATGTTAATGTACTTGTCTCTATTTTTAATTTCTACCAATTTACCATCAGCTTTGATTTGTTTAATCTCATTAGCTTTTTGATTTTGGCTAATTTCTGAAAATAGTTTATTCTTTTCTGACTCACTGATATTTTTCTGAGTTACATACTTTGTCAACTCATTAACACTCTTATTATTATCCTTAATCTCCAAGTTTAAAACTTTCAGTTCAGACTTTAAATTAATTTTCAGAATTTCAAGCTCTTGTTTCTCTTTTAATGGATAATAAATTGTTAATACTAACATTAAAATGCCAATAGTAACAAGATATTTGTAAAGATTTTCTGAACCTGAAAAAAAGTTACTTTCCATCTGTAAAGGGCTGTATTAATCCTTTAGTATTTATTTGTAGTGAATCAAGCTTATCATGAGTATCTTTTAAAAGCTCATGATTCTCAGTTGCAAAACCTTCTAACTCTGTATTAGTAGTTTCAGTTTTAGGGTCATTTCCACATGAGATAACACTTAGGAAGAAAGCTAAAACAGCCAAGGATTTTCCTGCTGTTTTAATTAACTCCATTGTTCCTGGAGACTGCAAATTTATTTTAACATAAAAATCTTCTAAATTCTCATTAAAATTAAACTCAGTATTAATTTTAGTTACTAACTCATCAATGTTAGCCATTAAATCATTAAGGTCTCTAAAGTTAATGTCTTCTTGCTTTTCAAAGTTTAGTACATAATGAGTCTTATCTCCTTTTATAAATAAATTACCAATTACTTTGTCAATGTATGGGGCATATCTATCAATTCTACTAATAGAATGCTGATTAGCTTTTAATTGAAAAAAAATAGGGTCTAACTCATAAATACTTTTAAGGTCAATCCATTTTACTTTTCTTCTCTTAAAATAATCTCCCATTTCCAAAGCCTCATTAGCCTCATAAGAGTTTTCATCAACAATCTCACCAAAAGCTAATCTATCAGAATTTCTACTTGGAACAATTATAATATCCCCTTGTTTTAAGCTAAGAAAAGTTTTAATCTTGTTATAGATAGCTGTTACTTTTCCTTTCTGTATTGAAATCGAAACATCCAACTCTTCATTTAGAGCAATCTTTTCTTTGATTTCTGATTCTGCCTTTGTTTTTAACTCATCTAATGTTAAGTAATCCCAACCAATAGCTATATACTCTCCCTTATAAAAGACTTCAAAATGTTTACCATAATCAGTTCTGATAAACCAATATCTCCTATCAGAATTAAAGTTTTCAACTTTATTTAAAATTTCTTGTACATTCATAGTGTCTTTAAAAGGAATGGTTTTTAATTTTTAAAATATAACAAAGGTATTGGAGAGATTCTCTACAATTAATTTACCTTACGTTTTGATTTGTTTAATAAACTATTTTGCCTGCTAAATTAAAAATAAAATATTTAATGAAATACGGGAAACCATAATCGAATGTTTGAGTATCCATCTTATAGGAAAAACAAAATTTTAAATTACCCTTTTGAATTCAACATACTTTAAAATAGTTGATAGTAACTTTACTTTTTTGAATTAAGTCTTTTACAATGACTGCAAATTCTTTTGCTTCCATTACCTTCTCTCCTGTTCTCAGGTTCTATGTTGTTGCCTTCTGTACACTCAGTATTATTGTGGTACACTTCACTTTTAACAGCATACCAAGGTGAAACTCTTGCCATAATTAATTAGTTTTTTCAAATATAGGAAATCAAATCAACAATTTATTAGTTCCACGATTTATCTTAAAAAATTATTCTTGCTATCTATTATTGCAAATGTTTAAATTTACTAACTTTAGCTAAAAATCATTAAGAGTAATAGTGTGTTCTCAAATAAATAGTACTTTTGTATATGAGTTTATTTACCAATAACGATACTTTATTTTCAAATTCTTTGAGTCCTTTTGAGGAAGCAATAGCATATGAACTCCTTTGGACTAAAGATAAAGCCAGTTTCAAATCTATATCTGAATTATTTTCAAGTTCACCTAAAGATAGACCATCAAGCTTTGTAACTCGAGAAATGATTGAAGAGTTTAAAGATACTTTTCGTAAATTATTTTTTAATGATAAACTTGATTATAAATTTAATTTTCTTATTAATTCAACAATAGACTATCCTGTAAAACTACGAGATGCTAAAGAACCTATTGAAGCTCTTTATTATTCTGGAAATCTTGACTATGTTGATTCCAAATGTATTTCTATTGTAGGAACTCGTAATCCATCTCCTGAAGGGTTGGCACGAACACGAAAAATTGCAAGATTACTTGTTAAAGAAAACTTTACTATTATATCTGGGTTGGCACAAGGTGTTGATACTATGGCTCATAAAACAGCAATTGAAAACAAAGGAAGAACTATTGCTGTTATTGGAACCCCATTAGACCAAGTTTACCCCAAAGAGAATAAGGATTTACAAACATTTATAGCAAAAAATCACTTATTAATTAGCCAGATTCCATTTTATCGTTATTCATTGCAAAACCCTACGAGTAATCGATTCTTTTTTCCTGAGAGAAACAAAACAATGTCTGCTCTTTCACTGGGAACTGTTATTATAGAGGCTGGTGAAACATCAGGAACACTAACCCAAGCAAGGGCAGCCCTGCATCAGGGTAGAAAACTTTTTATTTTAAATAGTTGCTTTGAAAACAAAAATATAACTTGGCCAGCAAGATTTGAAAAGATGGGAGCAATTAGAGTTCATGACATAAAAGACATTTTAGATGCAGTTTGATATGGCAAATCCACAATCTATTGATGAACTCATCTTGAGGGATTACTATTACCTTGATGAGGAAGATGAGTGTTTCTTCTTTCATGTTTATCTTGCTAACAAGGGTTATTCCTTTAACGAGTATAATCAATTAATTGGTAATTTTAAAAAGAAATTAGATAGAAGAGGTCAGTACGATTGGAGATACAAGGAAAAAGCAATCCGAGAAGTAGCTTCAATATTGAGAGGAACTTTAGCCACAATAAGCACACCAGTAACAGTAATACCTATTCCTCCTTCATTATGTAGAACAGATGAAATGTATGATGATAGAATGGTACAAGCACTTAGAATAGCTTCGTCAGGGTTGGAAAACATTATTGTAAGAGATATTATTTCACTTCGAGAAAATCGTGAGGCTTCACATAGTGATACAAGAACGAGATTATCACCATTACAATTACAGCAATTATTAATATTGGAAGATAATCCTCCAATCCACACGAAAAATATTATTTTGATAGATGATGTGATAACAACAGGCTCTCAATTTAAAGCTTGTAAAGGTTTATTGTTACAAGAGTATGAAAACATTGATGTAACTGGTTTGTTTGTTGCAAGAACACAACATGATAACTTGTCAGATTTTGATGAGGAAGATTTAGATTGGCTAATGTAGTATTTTAATAGCTTCATTATTTGCTAGTAACTGACAATTATATGTTAACAGCATAGGTATATAGATAACAACCCCACCCATATTTTTTCTTTTCTGGAACTCCCCCCCTTTAATGAGTTTAGATTTTTCTATTAGAATTTACAACGGTTCGAATTCGTAAATTTTCCAAAGTTTTTTTAAGAAGTATCAAAGTTAGACTAAAGTCTAAACCTGATACAGAAAAAACTTGTTAAAAAGATGATATAAAAGTTTAAAAATGTGCTAAAAATACCCATGCTAAATTTGGTACATTTAGAAAAATGTTGTACATTTGAATTAATAAAAAAAAGCCTTGGTGTGGTGGTACACAACAAGGCAAATCAATAAATTTTAACTCTTACTTAAAATTATCGACTATGGCAAATTTACAAAATTGTCTTGAAAACTGCTCACTTTACTGTGGCACTTATGCAAAGTACAACAATGGGAACATCTTTGGAGAGTGGTTAAATCTCTCTGACTATTCAGATTATAATGAGCTTTACGAGGCTATGAAAGAACTTCACAACGATGAAGACGACCCCGAATTTATGTTTCAGGATTATGAATTCCCAAAATTCTTTATCAATCAGGGTTTAATAAGTGAAAGCTCTATTTCGAAAGACATTTACCAGATTGCTGAGAAAATCAATGACTCAGATGTGGATTTTGAAATAATTGAGGCTTATATAGACTGCATTGGAAACTATTGTAAGGACACAGAAGAGCTTTTAGAAAAGATTTCAGATTCTTATTCTGGTGAATATAATTCGGATGAGGATTTTGTACAGGAAATGTTAGAACAGGATGGTAGTATCCCCGAAAATTTACCTTCATATATTTATATTGATTGGGAAGCTACTGCAAGGCATCTCATGTATGATTATTCAGCCTCTAACGGATTCTATTTTAGAAATTAATGACAACTTTGCACCCTGTTATCAGGGTGCTTTATACCATAATCAAATGAAGGCAAGATATATCAGAGTTTCTACTGGAAACCAGAATACAGCAAGGCAATTACAGAAAGCCCACCCCGATGAAAAGCTTTACATTGACATTATAAGTGGGGCAACACCATTCAGCCAAAGACCAGAGGGGGAAAAGATGCTTGAAGACATAGAAGCTGGTTTAATAGATTATATTTCGGTGCATTCTATTGACAGGCTTGGCAGGAACTTGTTTGACATTTTAACCACTTTAGAGCTCCTAAATGAAAAGAAAATCGTTTTAAAAGTAGATAATCTCGGAATTGAAAGTTTAGTTAATGGCAAGCCCAATTCTGCCTTTAAATTAATTATCTCTGTAATCGGCAATATTGCCGAAATGGAACGAAATTCACTCTTGGAAAGGCAACAAGAGGGCATAAAACTTGCTATAGCCAAAGGTGTTTACAAAGGGAGGGTTAAAGGTTCGATTGAAAGTGATGAACACGTTTTAGATAAGTATAAAGAGGTTGTAAAGTATCTAAAGAAAGGACAATCTTTGAGAGATACTGCCAAGCTATGCAAAGTTAGCTTAGGGACAGTTCAAAAAGTAAAACAGATTTTAAACAAAACTAATGACTGAAAGTATAGCACCCAAAGCACTATCTAATAATGAGTTAATGCTTTTGATTCCTGTAACTATTGATATTAAAGAACTTTCTAATTCAGTAATTTCTAAAAACCCCGAAATTGATTTTGATAAGTTACTACTACTTATAAGTTTAATCACCACTGAATTAACATCTTTCAATTATGAAAAGGATAGACACGAAACATCAAAAAAAGTAAATATTCATAGTGATGAATTAAAAGAATGCTGTGGGAATAATTATAAAGATTACATTAATTTTTTATTTGATTCTAGCATCTTAGCAACAAGGAGTCCATATAGCAAGGAGGTAAAGGGGCAAAGTTTCGGTTATGGCTTTAAGGATTCCTATGCATTCCGAAGGTTGAGATTAATTAAATTAACAAATTCAAAATCAATATTTTATGAAAATAACTTTCGAGGCTCTTATGTAGAAAAATATGAGAAAATCTTGTATAAACTCTTTGATAGAACTAAGTTTGCCCTAGATTTTAATCTTGCAGAGGAAAAGTTATTTTACAAATATTTAGAAAACGTTGTTTTTCCATTTGAATCAAACTATACAGTTGAATGGCATAAGTATTCAGCTTATCATGGTGGTTTAAAGCAATTGGTAAAGTTTCTTAATGGTGAATATTCATTTTCCCGAAAAACAAAGCAATCAACAAGAAAACCATCTGGCAGATTTTATTCTCCTTTAACTTCTTTAAATAAGGTTACCCGTAACTTACTTTATTACGAAGGAAAAAAGTTACAGCAGTTGGATGTAAAAAATATGTTTCCCTATTTGTTATCACAGTATTTAAAGGAAACAGCCTCTTTAGATTCACAAAGAGTTAAAAGGCTTCAAAATTGCCCAGCATTCAAAGCTAAATATAAATCAAACACTACTCAATACACATCTAAGGAGTATCTTTCTAACCAATGGTTAGAACAGTACCTCACAGAAAAGTATGGAAATTTACTTTTACATAAATCAATGTCAGGGGTAACAAACGGGAGTTTGATTCAGCAAGATATTAACAAAAACTTTTTCTTAGATAAACCTAAAAGTTTGTTTCAGGATAGTGGTAGCCACTTCCAGCATTCTTATAAAAAGTTTTATTCCCCTTTTCTTCACAACTTACCAAGGGGAAATTGGAATCAAAGTATTAATAAACAAACTCAAGAGTCTTGGAAATCGAAAGGTAAACAAGACCCACAAACGGGTACTTATCCCAATAGTTACAGTCAAACTAAAGGCATGTATGATAATTCCCATTTGGCTACACTTTATACTGAAATCTATAACGGTTCAAACATTTCAGGGAGATTTAATCTTGTATCAGTGGAGTACTCTAACTATATCTCGACCAAAATCACCGAAACCCTCATGAATAAAGAGATTTCCAAGTTCAACACACTCTCCACCGAGGGAATTATTTATGACCATTTTATAGAACTTTTTAAAGCCAAATTTACTTTAATAGAATGGGGTATGTACTATCAAAACCTGATTAATGATTATTACAAGTACCTGTATGAACAAGATAGAGAGTTATCAAAAAAACTTTTCATTTCTATGCTGTATGCACAAAACAATCATTACATAAAAGAGCAGGAAGTTTTTAAATCAGAATTCCCAATCCTGTATGATTTAATACGGGAGAAGAAAAAAGGGAATCACAAAGTTATTACTCACGAATTATTCAATTTAGAGGCTGAACTCATCGTTGATACAGTTGCAAGGGACTTGATAAAGAAACAAATTCCAACCTTCACCATACATGACTGTATTGCTATACAAGAAGAAAACATTGAAGCCTCAGAGACAAAACTGAAAGATGCATTTATTTCAAGGTTCGGGAGTTGCCCTCAAATTAAGTTTGAATAATATATCAACAAATAAAAAGGATATTTATCATACTGGAAAACTCAAAAAGCTATTTTACAAGAAATAGAATTGAAAGTTTCAGATTGAATTAATATCTTTGTCCAACTTCAACGAAAAAAAAGAGAAAACTTTTGCAAGTGTAATACGAATCGGCAAAATTCAAATTTGACACAAAATGCAAACAGTTTAGCTCCTTGCCATATAATGGTGAGGGCTTTCCTGTTATGTGTCAGAGCTTTGCCGAGCTTGTATTGCTAACATGGATAAGTGCCTCACTTTTTTGTTGTTTATACTTCAGATTATGAACAATAAAATTCAATTTATATGAAACATTTATTTCTTGCAGTTACAACTGCATTCGTTATCACTTCATGTGGAGCTATTTCCAGAGGAACAACAGGAACTACTGAAAGTAAACTAATTAAAATCGTATCGGTTGAACAGGGCTGTCCTGTTGAAAACATTAAAATTATTGACAAAGTTAAAGGTATGGGAAGTGGGTCTTATGCCTTAGAGGTTTGTGGTAAACGAATGGTGTACAAACAGGCTGGGACAACCTTTATGGAGTCTTCAAAAATGCAAAACATTATGCAAAGTGTAGGTAATTAAAATCCAAACAAGATGAAAAAGATTTTATTTACACTTTTTATTGGAATGTCTTTCATTGGGTGTTCCAATAGTGATGATGATTCAACACCACAGAAAAACAATCCAGTAACCACCCAATACTTTCATCCTCCTGCATGGATTCAAGGCAGTTGGAAAATCTCAGGAACTCAAACATCTTTCTTTAAATTTACAAACCAAGATTTTATTCTTATAACTCCTTACACCAGCTATAAAACGGTATTAGAACAGGCAAAATCAGCAGGGCAAACAGCAAAGGTTGATGAAACAATAACCGACACTGATTACAATTTTATCATTACAGCAGGTGCTTCCAGTGGCTCATATAAGTTCAGAAAGATTAGTGCTACTAAAATTCAATGGATGAACGGGATTAGCAACATTACTTTAGACAAAGAATAATAATTTAAAATCACTGAATATGAAAAAGTTATTATTACTTTCGTTTATTTCATTTTCTTGCTTTTTATTCTCTCAAAATGAATATAATTCAGCTTACAAAGAGGGTTTTGCAGATGCTTTGTGTTATAGAAAAGGAAGTTATTGTCAACGAAGAGCACCTTACCATAGCAATATACCTCTTCCAAGCTATAATGAGAAAGCTGATTATTCAACAGGTTATATAAAAGGAATTGTAGACGGTTTCAAATATAGAAACTCAGAGGATAGAACTAACTATGATTTTTCTGATTATATGAATCAAATTCTACAAAGAAAAATCGAGAGCAGAAGACGTACTGTTGAAAATTATGAAAAATACTTAGATGATGATTTGAGAGCAAGGCATCCAAGACCAAAAGACCCAAGACAAGCAGAAATATATGACAAAATAATGAGTAATGACTTGGATTATTAATTTAAAATTCAAGGAAATGGGTAATGCTTATGATAAGCTTCACCGTTGGTTGTTTCCAATAGATGAATACGAAAGAGATGTTGTACCTATTTCATCATACCATTATTATAGTCCTTCACCTTTTCAAAAGGTGATGTTGGATTATTTGACTTGGAACGGGATTGATAAAAAGGGAAATGTAACCAGTAAAAGGGTTTATCCAACCCTTGCCGAAATTCAGGAAAACCGAACAGCACTTAGAGAATGTGGTTTTGCAAATGGTGAGTATATTCAAAAACTTATTGTTTCTGAGTTTCTGGAAATGAAAGTAAATATTCCTGATTTGAATCCAGTAATGTTTGCTAATTTTTATGAAGAGCAGTATCACAATATTAAACTAGCCAGATTTGCCACTTTAGAGGCTCAAAAATCGAATAAAATCACAGAGGAATACTATGGTGTCACAAGAGATTTTTTAATTGAAATTCAAGGCTATTTAGAGACTCTTGATTTAAGAACCCGAATTGAGTGCAAATTTACTGATACTGAAAATTGGAATAACCGTTTCAGAGTAGAGGAATTCATAACTTCCTTTGCAAAGTTAGCAATAAATTGTGATTCATTAGGAAAGTTCAGTATTAATTATTTTATAAACCCTCATCTCAAAGAACTTGTAGGGGAATCTTTGGGTGATGCAGTTGAAAAATATTTTGATGAGTTAGATAATTGTGAAATGAAAGACTTTGTAAAAATGATTCCTTTGGAGAGGAGATATGATAGGTACTTTGAAGAGTTGTTGAGATTTACCAAAATATACCCAAATTACAAAGCTGTCATTACAGAGAAAAAATCTTCATAAATCTAAAGGCAGGCATAGAACTTACATAGTGTTTTAGACAAGAGAAATTCCCACCAATTTAGGAGGGAATTTTTACTTTTCTACTATACGTAATGACCGATTGCCAGCGGTTTTTGTGTTAATTAACTGATTGTCAGTATTTTATTCAATCCAAAAGGCAGATTGGATTTTATACCCGTTTTTACCTAAGTTTTCACAATTAAAAAAATGAAAAAAGAATTAATTATTATAGGCAATTGCAGTCTATTTTTTTAAAATTTGGACTAATACGAATGTTATCTTTTATTTCATTATAGATTTTATCAGCAGATTCTTTTTCTTCAGATATATAAAAATTTATCAACTCTTTTTTGTTATTAAAAAACACACTCCAAACATAATCTTCATCATAAAAAGAGGTATTGTTTTTAGATTTATCTTTATTTAAAAACATTCTATTAGACTTCCCAATTGATTTTTTTAAAAATTTTAAATCCTCATCAGTTTTCCCAATTAATAGGATTGTGATGTTACCATATGTCTTTTTAACTTCTTTTGGTGATACAATCTTAAAAGTTTTTATACTACCAGATGTAAGTTCTAAATCGATATTGTAATTTCCATCCTTATCCTTCAAACTTATTAAGGTTAAATAGTTTTTATCTAAATTAACTTCTTTCCTGATTAGATTTTCAATAAAAACATTTACAAAAGGATTTAGTGAAAAACACTCATCTTTCTTTTTTGTTTGTGAAGTAGCATTAAAAAAAATTAAAATAAATGCTAGTATATAAAGCCTTACACAACTATTCATTTGCTCCAATTGAATCACAATATTATTTATCTCTGGACATTAGGGGTAAAAGGTTTTTCAATTTATATTTTCTCATCTTCTTACATTACCTCTTATAGAATCAGATAGTATTAATTTTTCACCTTTGATTTCATAAATGTATTCAGGATACATTGCATCATTGATTACAAAATCTTTGATAATATATTTATCTAGGTCTCTTTGAATATATTTCTTAACAAAATTCTTCCCCATTTTTTTATCATCTATGATATAGGTAGCTTTTAAAGCTTCATCTTTATAAATACCATAAGGCTTTTTCTCTTCAAGATTTACTCCAATTGTACTTAGTGAAACGGACAGGGTGCTGTCCTGATAAAAAATAAACTTCATAAACATACATTGAATTTTCAGGAGTTTCTTTAAATGGATTTTTTTTCTGATATTCAATTAATACCTTGTATAGATTATCATTCAGTCCAGATATATTTTTAATTTCCTGTTTACAGCTAAAAAGAAAAAATGAGAGTATGAAGAATAGTAATTTTTTCATTTAATTGGTTGGTGCAGGTGGCATTGGTATTTCATACTCAGGTATTCTATAGAAGTACTTTGTTAAATTACCTTTGTCTATTAATTCCAAATTGGTTAAGTCTTTTATCTTATAAATAACTCCCTTTTGGAAATCTTTACCATCATAGTAAGGGTATTTTCCTTCATATTCTTTGATGGGTATGAGATTATTTTTTTCTTTTAAGATTTTAAATGTTGGCTTGTAAGGTTCTGTTATAATGATTTTGTTTTTTTTGTATCTAAAATAACCCCTTTTTTTGATAGTTTGAGTTGGTTGTAATATATTTTCATATTCTGATGACATTACTATCAATGTATCATGTCTATTAAAAACATAAAAGATACTATCCGTTTTAGAAACATCTTTCCTTGCAGTATCAATTCCCTCTATTACAGCCCTATATATTTCATTCGTTGCAAAAACATTGTTTTCATCTTGATTCTTACTACAAGATAAAAAAAATAATAAAATAGAAAGATATATTATATTTCTCATGATTACTTCCCAAGATTTTTTAAATTAATTGTACTTGTGCCTAAATTCTTTTTATAGATGTCTTTATTTCTCCAGTGATACATCCATAAACTACTTTTCCCTTTACTCGGTGCATAGTATAGATAGTGAGAGGGATAGTCTGTTTTTCCTGTAGTACGATTGTAATAATTATCTCCTCCTCTTGAAATACCATAATCTCCATTAGTTTGACCATTGATTGGTGAAGGTCCATTTACATCCTTATGGGAATGGATATTAAATAAAGATTTTGAAGGGGACTGGTTAAAAAAATTAGGAGGTGTAGAATCATCATCATGTCCAGTAAATACAGTGTAAGAAATTCCTTTTCCTACTTGAAAGGCTTCTAATCCCCATTCTACATCAGAGTTTTTAGCAGCAAACATAAATACATTAGCAGCATCAGTTGGGTTAGTTGTTCTTCCAAAATTAATTCCTTGAGGATATCTGGGTTCTGTTAATCCATAATTAGTTGCTAAGCTACTTATAATACTTCCATCAGTGGGTTTAGCTTTATCAACTACAACTGGTGCTGTATTTGTTACATTTCCTTTTTTATCAGTAGCAAATAGCCTGTCATCACTTCTTTTTTCACTTCCATCATTGGGGTCTTTTCTGGTAACCGTACCATCTTGTAAAAGTTTATAATCAGTAAAAACCTGCATCCCATCGGGGTCTATATTACTAATAGGATTGTTTAATACCATGTTATAAGGAGACCAACTTGAATATTCTTCACTCAAAGGGTCAGGAGAAAACCATCTACCTGCTGTATCAAGATAAGGTTGTGCATCTGGGTCACTCAAATCAATTTCCCTGAATTCAACAATCTCTTTGGTCTTTCTGTTAAATCTTACAGAGCCAATACTTACAATAGAATCTTTATCATGAAACTCTAAATACTTTCCTTTGCTGAGTGTGGCTACTTTAGGATAGTAACCATATTTCTTAAATGGGTTTCCAGCTTCAATATTCTTTCTTCTTCTTTCTGCTTCCTCTGGAGTTAATGGGTCTCTTGATTTCAAAACCTCATCCATATAGGGTCTGTTTCTTTCCTCTTTGGTAAGCTTTACAGGGTTGATGTATGGTTTCTCTGCTTTGGGTTTAGTCTGGGATTTACTTTTTTCTTGTGCTTGTGTAAATCCTGCTATAAGTACAAAGCCAGTCAATACAATTCTTTTCATGGTCATTTGTTATTTCGTAAAGTTATTTAATAATTTTTTATTCTCGTATTTTTCTCTTTGTGTTTTTAAGGAAACCAGCCAATCCAGATACATTTCCTCTGGCATCTGCCTGTAGCCAGTCTCATAGATATGCCCGTACTCCTGTGTCATAAGCTCTATAAGTTCTTTGGCTTTTGGGTCTTGTTGAGCCTTTTTTATGTTTTCAGGATTAGTGGAACTCAAATTCTGTTTATCCATTAATTTTTCAAACTGTGCTTTGTGAGTTTCAGCTTTTAAGATAAGGGCTTTAGAAAAGTTTGGGTAAACTTCCAATGCTCTGCTTACAGCTTTTAATGTAAATTCACCATCATTGTCAGGAAAATTTCTATTGTATACCTGTGCTAAATCAAACAAACATAAAGCAAGACTTTCTTTATTGCTCAGGGCTTTCATAAACACCCCATTTTTGATTGCATCCAAATGAATATAACCAGACGCCATCAACCATGAATCCTGTGGAAATATCCCACTGGTAAGCTCTGTATTATACCACCCATCAGATTTAATTTGATGTTTGATATAAACATGGTTGGGTGCTAATGCCAGATTAGCCTCAACACCCAATTCTTCTGCCAGTATCTTATACAGGTAAGGCATAGAATTACAGTTCCCTTTTTTGGTGGCTAAAAGTTTTGATACAAACAAATTGGTAATATCTTTATGTCCAAATACATCCTCAAAATCGTAGTTGAAAGGCTTGTACTGAATTACGGTGTCCTTGACAGCTATAGGCAAGGTCTGGCACATAATGGAATAGACCGCTGCATATTTGCTTACTTTGTCTTTATCTGACAGTTTATAGGTTAAATCCCTGCTCTGGACAATAGCATTGGCAAAATTCTTTAAAAAGGCTATTTCCTGATTTAATTTGTCCGTATCCAGCTTACCCTGATAGTAAGCATTTTCCACACTAAAAACAGCCTCTTTGAAACTGTATTGCTGTTTGTCATTCAGCATGTTATCAATAGTCTGGTAAGCATCATTATAAAATTGGTTGCTTTGTGCCCTAACCGTTCCTGTACCCAGCCATAGAAGTACCAGAGGTAAAAGGAATATAGTTTTATATTTCAAATATCTTTTCATTATAAATGTTTTGGGTCTATTGGGAAATACTGGGCTTTCTCCTTAGACTGTTGGGATTCTTTTTTCTTTTGTTTCTGAGCTTCCTGTTCTTTCTGCTTTTGTTTTTCAGCATTAACCTGCCTCATTCTTTCAGCCATAGCCTCACTTTTCTGCCTGTTGGCTTCTCCTTTCATATTACCCAGCCACTGCTCGTAAGCTCCTTCTGGCATCATCACAAATCCTAAATTATCAATAGTGTTAAACTGGGCTTTGGTCTCCTGCAATAAAGCCAGTGCTTTAGGGTAAAATCTAATATTTTGAAGTTCCTCAGGATTTTCAAGGTTTTTAATTCCTAATTGATTAGCTACATAAGTTAATCTAGCCTGTTGGTACATGGATTTAAGTTGATTTGCATAAATATTATTGGGTGAATATTCCAGAGCTTTGTCTAAAGTCTTTCCTACAAACTCATCCATTCCGTACTTATGAGCATAGCCATTGGCTAAATCTGCATAGAACTGGGCTAACAATTCTTTTTTACTCAGGCTCTTCATGTAAATGTCATTCTGTAAAGCTTCTGATTTTATATAGCCTGATTCCAGTATCAATGAATTAGCTGTAAAAATTCCATTGGTAAGCTCTGCATTCTGCCATTCTCCCTCTTCATCTAAAAACTTGATGTAAGTGTGATTAGGGGCATAAGCTAAAGAGGCTTCCGTATTCATTTCTTCTGCCAGCATCAGATACAATAAAGGCATTGAATGGCATTGTCCTGAGCCTGTTTTTAGTAGTTTAGAGACAAACATCTTTGAATGGTCTTTTTGACCCATATAATCCTCAAAATCATATTTGTAGGCTTTATGTTGAACTCCTCCCAGTTTCATGTCTTTGGAGAAGTATTCAAATATCATCAGATTTTTATCTGTATTGCTCTCTGTATCCTGTTTTTTCTCCTTCATTTTCTGCAAAAGTTGCTTTGCAGTTTTCTGAATTCCAGATTTAAATTTATTAAAATTATGTTTGCCCCCGTAGTAGGCATTTTCCACAATGAAATTGGCTTCACTTACGGAATAGTTTTCAGTATTAAGTGAGGCTAATTGATTGAAAGCATCATAATAAGACTGAGTTCCTGCCTTACCTGACAAAGAGGGCAAGTTGTAGTAAGAATCCTCTAAGGCTTGCAATCTTGTATATTTCTGCTGTTTGGTTGTAAGTTCCTGTTCCTGAGCAACTCTTTTAAAATCCTCCTGAACTATTGACATGTTCCGTTGTTCTATCTGTGAGCTTCTTTGACTGTGTAAGCCACCGTGAGGAACAGAGGGAACAACAGACCTTGTTGGAATTTCATTGTTGGAATTTGAAAAGTTACCCAGACTATTTGTGGTGGTAGCTTGGGAAGTGGGGAAATTAGGAATCTGCCCAAATCCAAATATACTAATACACAACAAAAGTAAAACCTGTAGTTTTTTCATCATAGAAGCTAATATTTTTTGTGTAAGTGAGGGTTTGCAATTTTACGAAAATTCATTGAGTTGTGAAAATTACACCATTCATTACATCTATTAGGCAAATGTATATGTAGGGTGCGACAAAACGTGTCACATTAAAATTTGATTTTAAGTTATTAGTAAAAGTATATGATTGGAACTCTGGTTTTATCCAGAATGCGAAAACAACAATAGACATACGCTATTCTTTGGGCTTAGATTTTGATTTTGCTTTGGGGGTTACTAATAAGTTTTTATAATTTAGAGCTTCAAATAAAAATGTAACCCACTCAATCAGTGGTCTATCTTGATAGTTCTTATAATTTGTAACAGACCATTGATAGCTTTCAGTAGTTTTATTTTCGGTCAAAATGTTAATACCAGATTCTTTACATAACCAAGTCATGTTTACAGTATAGAAATCAACAACTTTTTTAACATTCCACGTTCTTAAATCTCCGTGAGGAATAATTGTGTTATCTAAGATGTATCTACAATTATCCTTTTCTAAAAAAGGTTTATATAAAAACTTACCATTACTTAACAGTATAATTGACTTATCTATCATATCTGAATCCATTGTTTCCACAATACCATTCTCAGTCAACAATTTAAATGCCTTGTCTCTAAATGACACTATAATATCATTTTTAACATTATAGATATAATTTTCTTTAACAATTCCATTTTTAAATTCAATCTGAATATGATAAGTATATGGAGGGTATTTAAACCCGTTCTTATGCTCCCTTCCATTATCATAAGCAACAATTATTTTTTCAACGTACTTATGAATTAAGTTTCTTTTTGTTTCAAAATCAACATCTTTTGAAAAGTTTTCAAAATCAGTTCTTGTATCAACAAGTAAACTCTCAAAGTTTTGAACATCTGCTACTCTTGAAGCAATTAATGTCTTATCCAAACTGTACTTAGCTAAATTTTCTTTAATCTTACTAATTTCATCCCTTGCATCTTCATCATTAATAACTCCATTGGATATTGCTCGAACAAGATTACTTCTGCTTTTCTGATTATCTTCAATTTTCTTATCCAACAAAGACTCTTCTTGTTTAAGGTTTTCTAAAATCTCATTTTGGCTACCTGATGAATTATTTAAAAGCTCTAATAATTCTTTTCTAATAAAAAAGTGTTCCCAGATAATCTTTTCAATTTTATCAATGTTTATTGCCCTATTTCCACAGTTTTCACCTTTATATCTTCGAGATGAACAGATGTAGGTATGGTCTCTTTTACTAACTCTACTCCTTCCATACATATTTCTGCCACAATTACATTTAATAATGCCTTTTAACAAGTATTTATGTTCAACTTTCTTTCCAGTATTATTTCTATTCTTTTGTAAGTTTTCATTAACTTTTTGCCAGTATACCTCATCAAAGATTGCTGGTACAGAATAGTAATTTCCTCTCCAAAATCTCTGACCCTTATAAATTGTATTTTTAATGATTCCCTGTATCGTTCTTCCTCTCCATTTAGCATCACTCTTTTTCTTCTCAGTTATGATAGTAGGATTGTATCTATCTCTAACCTTATATACTCCTCCTTTTTCTAATTTGCTGTAAGCTGTTGAAACTCCTTCCAAATTTAGTATTTCAGCTATTTTGTCTGTTCCCTTTCCCTCCAATGACATTGCATAAATTCTTTTTACAATTCTTGATTCTTCCTCGTTGATTATCAAAAACTTATTAGAATCCTTAGTATAGCCAAATGGTGGACTAGCATGTACTTTTCCATTTTCAATATTTTTTTGGAGAGCATTTACTATTTTTTGCTGAGTGAGTTTAACAAAAAATGAGTTAAAAACAGATAATATGCCTGAATTAAGAAAACTATCTGGGGAGTCAAAATTAAATTCTCCACTATTAAAATGAAGCTTTATATTGTTTTCTTTGAAAAACAGACATAAACTTCCCCATGTTGTAGTGTTTCGTTCAAGTCTCGATTGCTCATAAGCATAAACATCAGTAATTTCCCCAGATAAAATATCCTCCATCATGTTAAGTAATGCAGAACGTTGCTCTATTGGTAATGTTCCAGAAACACCAACATCTTGGTAAACTTTATAACTTAAATTTAATTTCTTTGCATATTCTTTTCCGAAATGAATTTGATTCTCAATTGAGCTTATATTGTCTCCTTTATCCTGAGAAATCCTTGCATAAATAGCTAACATACAGTGATTTTTCTGCAAATATACATATATACCACATTCTATACAATAACATCTGAAATAGTGTGATGTGGTGACCTAAAAGGCCTCACGGTCATAAGAGATGTTTCGGTTCCCATTTTACCGGCTACAGAATGTATTTTTGTTGTCTCTAAAGCTTCTTTAAGAGTCAACGGGGGAAGAATGCCCGGCACTCTTTTGGCAAGCATGGTCTTTCCGCTTCCGGGAGGACCGATAAGAATAATATTGTGTCCTCCGGCAGCAGCTATTTCCATCGCTCTTTTTGCTGTTTCCTGACCTTTGACCTCGGAAAAATCAAATGGAAAATCATTCATTCTTTCCTGAAATTCTTTTCTGGTGTCCAGTATCACTCTTTCGATAGGGTTTCCTTCGTTAAAAAAATCAATTACTTCTTTGATATTTTCTACACCATAAACATCCAGATGATCTACAATGGCAGCTTCACGGGTATTTTGCATGGGAAGTATAATTCCTTTAAAACCTTCTTCCCTGGCCTGAATTGCGATTGGCAACACTCCTTTTATGGGCTGCAAACTTCCATCAAGAGAAAGCTCACCCATAATAACATACTGATGGATGTTTTCGGCAAGAATCTGATCTGACGCAGCAAGAATTCCTATTGCAATGGAAAGGTCGTAAGCAGCACCTTCTTTCCTAAGATCAGCTGGTGCCATATTAATTGTAATCTTCTTACCGGGAATTTTGTATCCTACATTTTTCAGTGCTGCAGAGATTCTGTAACTGCTTTCTTTGATGGCATTATCGGGAAGCCCGACGAGATGGTATCCCACTCCTCCTGTGTCTACATTTACTTCAATAGTAATGGTTTGTGCAGCGACTCCAAAGATGGCACTTCCATAAATTTTAACTAACATGATTGGTGTTTTTTGTAAAAATAGGTTATTTTTCAATCCGAATTTTAATCGGAGATTATAAAAATCAAAAGGAACTAGTTTTTTAGTTTTAGAATAAATGAAGGTTTAAACCATCTAACAGATATCAATAAATATTAGCACAAAAAAGCCGATGATCGCTGAATTAAATTCAATTCTCACCGGCTTTTGGTTGATGTTATTAAATTACAAAAAAAATGAATCTATCATCGGATGTCCTGTATCGTAACCGTGAGGTTTGATATAATCTGATCCGGTCCGAAATTACTATTGTTATGAGAATGTAATGTCCTGAATGTACAATAATTCATTTGTGATGATTCCGCAATAATTCCGACTGGTAATGTCACAAGGCCCGGATAGTTGGCTAATATATTGTTCTCACAAATAACTTCGCTGGCTTCGCCCTCTATAACAATATGTCCATATTCAGTATTGTTATCCGCCAGTCCTATATGAGTGGTTTTATTTGCGGTAACTGCCGTTCTCATAACATTCCCAATTTTTATTCCATTAGTTCCGCTTCTTAAAATACTGTTGTTTTCTATGGTAAGGAAAGAATGTCCTAACAAATCTACAGCACTTTGCTGAACTGACTTCAGGGTATTGCCTTTTAGAGTAACATTTTCTTTTTTACTATCCGTATGATCATCTATGATACATGTTTTAAGGGTCTCAATATAATTTCCTTCCAATGTTATATTGTCGCCAGCTTTTCTAATTCTGACTCCATCTCCGCTTCCTACCATTTCCAAATCGCTAATTTTCACATTGTGTACTTTGTACAAATCTACAAGCGGATAATCAAATGCATTTTCTATCCTTCCGTTTCTTATTTTAACCCCATTTGTCCCTTCTATCAAGATCTGTGAAGCATGGTTTCCTGAAGACGCCAAATTATGAATGTTAATATTAAAGATCGTATGCGAATAGGAATCCCCTTCTGTTTTACAGGCAAGACCGTCTCTGATATTATTCCTGGTTGTTAAATTTAGTATGTTTACATCTCTAATTGACGACAAAGAATCCGGAGTGGTAATTAAAACTCCATAGCCTTCATTTCTATCGCAGGTACAGTTAACAATATTCACGTTTCTAACATGGTTTTTAGAGTTAGGTTCAATATCTATTCCCGACTCCGGAGTTGTTCCAACGGTATTATTAAACTGACTGTTCAATATATTGATCCCGTCACCACGGATAATTGATGCTCCCTGGCGGCGATTGTCAAGACATTTAACATTAACTATATTTCCATTGTAAGCATTATTTACATAGATCCCGTCTCCCCAGCATTCTGATATTTCAACATTCTGGATGTGGAAATTTTCTGCATTCAATACACTTATTCCAAATCCCCATTCACCTAAATCCGTATTATGAACAACTTCATAGGTTACTGAGCCGTCCAATACAGTGACCTGAGTATTCTCATTATAACTGGGATTACAGTTAGATGGCACCAATTTAGGAGTTATAGATTCACATTTTATATACAGTGGAGCCACTGGTTTTTCCCCACCGCTAGTCCCTGCACTAATTACTTTCAGAGGGCAGTTGTTTACGTATACATATTCTCCCACCTGGTAGGATTGGTAAGCACGCCACATTTTATAATAGCTTCCATCCGGCGCTTTAAAGCTGTATTTATTTCCTTTAACTTTTCCTCCGGTCAGCTTTGTATTTACCGTCTGTGCAAAGGATATCAGGTCATAGCCATTCGTCCTTCCCGACATTGCTTCAACTATTCCATCCAAGGTATAATTTGTATCACTCTGAAGCTGAATTTTAGCTCCATTATCAACATCTATTCTATTGATTCCTGTAATTGTAACATTCTTTACCTTCATGTTATAGAGTCTTGCCAGAGCTTTATTTATTGCAACAGTTTCATCATTTGTACCATTCCCTCTGATCCCACAGTAAGTGAGGCTGATACTATCTCCAAAACTAAGCTCCAGTTTATATTGATTGTTATTTACGAGATTAATAATACTAAAGCCATCATCCTGAGCGGTGGTTTCTGATAAGTAATAAACAACCGGTTTGTCATAGGGAGCTCCCGGATAATATCCCATAAGCTCTATATATTCCGGCCTTCCTGTTGTTAATGAAGCTATTAATGATGATATTTCTGCACTGCTTACATTGCGAAGCTCATCCATTGAATTTTTTACTATTGCCATGATTCTTTTTTTTAATTGATTATTTTAACTGATCTTTTGTACTGGGTTATTTTCCAAAAGTACATGGCAACAGCGACAAAACATGTCGCTTTTTAAATTGATTGTCAGCAAATCTGTTTTGCAGTAAAATTTAAAAGACAAGCCGATACAGACCATCTCCGTACCGGCTTATCATGATTAAAAAAAACTAACTAAGGATTGATCGTATGCTGTTATTTCTTTATGAATTTATTCTTATAGGTATTTCCCTGAGAGTCTTTGGAAAGAATAATATAGTTTCCGGGTACGAGTCTGCTCACATCAATAGCCTCATTAAAACGGTGCTCGCTTTTCTGAAGAACTACTTTTCCTGACATATCAATAACAGAAATCTCTTTGTAAATTTTGTCAGACTCTTTTCCGATATAAAGGAACTGAGCTGTAGGATTTGGGTATATTTTCAGGTTGTTTTCTTTGCGTTTTGTTTCATCGGTTCCCAGACTGCAGAATTCCCAGTTGCCAAAATTCAGCTTTACAAAATTTCCTGTTCCTAGAAATTCACACTGATCCGGGCAATACTCTGTACAGGCATAAAATCCATATTCCCCAGACTCTGTTGCGGTATAGGTATCACCAGTTGCACCATTTATAATACATGGATCTCCATTGGAAGGTGGCGGGCTGCTGGGAATACATTTATACCATACATGACTGCCATAGAGATCAGGAAAGACATCATCAAATTTTACGGGTGCTCCGGCACAGATATTATATTCTCCAGGCCCTATCTGGGAAAAAGTTCCGGGTGTAAATGTGGTGAGCATGGCAGGAAGCGCATACATGAATCCATCTGCCATAATAGCCGGGCTTTCTGCTGTACAATCACCCTGTGTAACTGCCACTTTAAAATAATAAAGCTGGTCATCATTTCCATTGATGGTTAATGTCTGTGAAACTGCCCCGGGAATTGGTGTCCAGGGGTTGGTATTAGGCATTTGCCAGGTCCATTGTTGTTTGTACCACTGGTAGCTCCCGAACGCTTGAGTAGAAAGCACCTCTGTTTCAGTGTTGCAGAACAAGATTTTATCCGGAAATTTCACCCCCAGCCTTGGGCTTGTGATAGTCGGGTTACACTGTGCTTTTATATTCAGAATGGTCATGAATAGAAAAGCCAAAAAAATCAGTTTTGGTTTCATATTTAAATATTTAATGGTTTGCTTTAGTCTTATTCAGTGGCATCAGTCCAGTAACAGTCTGATTCCGAACTTCATATTAAAGTTTAATGGTTTTTCTTTGTAAATGGTATTGAGCTGGCTCTCATTTTTAAAATGATACCCAATTCCGGGCTCTGCATATATCCCAATCTTATCAATAATTTTCACCTGCAGCCCTACCGCTGAATTCACTGAAAATTGTACAGGCTTCACATCAAGCCGTTCGTCCTGCTCATCCTGCACCTCATCATTTACTATATATTTTGTCTTAAGTTTTCCTGCTACAGCTTTTTCGGCAAGCACTCCGCCTGTAACATAGCCGGTAAAACGTCCTTTCTGAATGACATTATAATTCACCTGAACCGGAATGCCTATATAATGAATACTCTGATCTCCTTTTATATAATTTGAATGGCTTCCGGAGTGCAATTCTGAGGTAAGTTTTGTGTAATTGATACCTGTTCCTATCCCCCATTTTTTTCCAAGATTATAATACACGGAAACCCCAAATGTAACGGGTATTTTATGTCTTATTCTTGCTTCAACTTCTTTGCTTTGGTTAGCCAGCAGGACTTCTGTAAGCGGATCGGGATCTGTCCCGGAAATCCAGAAATCACTAAAAGTCATAGGACTCCCACTGATGGAAGTGTAGCCCGGAAACTTCTGTTCAGAAGAATTTGAGGAAACATTTCCTGTAAGCATGCTCAGCATCCATTTTTTTTGCTGGCGGTTTGAAACTTTAGGCTTATCATTATTAACATACTTTTCCGGATCTTGATTTACATGATTATTAAAAATTTCCCCGCTATTCTGTTCTTTTTTCAATACAGGATTCCCGTCAACTGAAGGAGATGGGTTGTAAACAGATGGTACCTCCTTCGTTAGAGAGATTATATTGTGTTCTTCTGTGGATCCTGATACTCCTTTATTATTATCAATGGTTTCTTTATTAAATATTTTATCTAAAATAACAGCCATATGAGTTTTCTCTGTCAATATATTTCCCTGGCCACTATATTTTTCGCCTGATTCTGTATTGACCTGCTCATTTTTACCTGTCTTTACTGATTCTGTAATTTTTTTGCCTGCTTCTTTATGGCTATCAGCATTTTCAGAGTTTACAGTTATCTTGGGATTTGTTTTCTCTGCATTCATTTCCAGTAAAAGCTTTCCTGTGAAGAATAGTATAGCAACAGCAGCAGCCATTCCACCCATACGGTAGAACAGAGTGTATTTTTCATTTACAGAAATAGTTTTACTTTCTTTTTTATCATCAGCTTCAAGCATTATGCCTCCCGCTAGTCCGTTTTCTTCCTCTCCGGAAAAAAGTTCATCTTTAATACCTTCCCACAGCCCATCCGGAACATCCTCTTCGTGGTCCTCCATTTTCCTGTGCAGATCATTTAGCCACCGATTATTCATATTGTGCTTTTTTTGACATTTCAAATTCTTTAATTTTCTGGATCAGCATTCCTTTCGCCCTGTGAAGCTGTGAGGCGGAAGAATTTTCTGCGATTCCTAAAAGCCCGGCAATCTCTTTATGGCTTTTTTTCTCAAATACAAACAGGTTAAAAACAGTTCTGTATCCATCAGGAAGTGAGCGTATCATCTTCATAATGGCTGCCTGGGGAATTTCCTCAAGATCCGGTTCCTCATCATTGTGAATGTCGGGAAACTCTGCGAGATCATCATTTGTTGTTATGCCGGAATGCTGTTTTATATGTTTTAAAGCTTCGTTTACGGTGATCCGGATCATCCATGCTTTCAAAGAACCGCTTCCTCTGTATTCAAATGTTGCTATGGAGCGGAACATTTTGATAAAGCTGTTCTGAAGAACGTCATGAACATCGTCTTTTCCTGAAAGATAACGGGAACAGACCCCGGCAAGGTTTCCGGAATAGTTTCCGAAAAGTTCTTTCCAGGCAGCTTCTTCCTTTGTGAGAAGGCGTCTTATCAAAATCTGCTCCTTGTTTTCTTCCATGTACGACTAAGGTCCGGTTTTAGCACCGATTAAAATTTTAAAGCAAAAATAGACCGCATCCGGCAAACCACAATCTATTGTTTATATTATCTATCAATTAGTTTTTATACAGTACGGAAAATTGTAGTTAATTGCCTCGAAAGGATTCAGTTCCGTACCATTTACGGTTATTTTTTCTGCTGCCAAAGCAAATCTCATTGTATGATCCATACCTACAAAGTATCCTTTCTGCTTTGCCGTGATTGTTACGATTGTTTTTTTAGTCGCTCCGTCTACCGGGATCTGAAGCTCAAGCTCTTTAGGCGCAAAAGTAAGCTCTACCCAGTTTTTATCAGCATTTAATACGGTTGTATAATTCAGATTATATTTCACTTTTCCCATCTTTGTAAGGGCATCCTGTGTTTTTACCGGATCTTTTACGACTGCCATTACGATTTCTTTCAAAGGAAATTCCGGAAATGTGAGGGTATCTTTTTTTATTTTAAAGTCTACAACTTTTTCCGACCTAAACTCTCCCTGCACTGTTATAAGCCTTCCTTTATAATTCCCGTTAATATCTTCCAGCTTTACGGGTGGTACTTCTATCCTGTCCTCGTTCATGCACGAGAACAGGGAGAAGATGATTGATAAAATTAAAACAGTGGTAATAACCTTAAGTACTATTGAATTCTTCATTTCATTATTTTTTTACGTTAAACATTAATTGTATTGAGTACTCATCTATAAAATCCGTTTTTTGGGAAATCTTGCACGGGATTTTGAAAAAAGAATGAAATAATTTTGTAACATACTGGTTTGCTGAGAATAAATTTGAAATTTATTTTTGTAAATAAAAAAACCAGCGTGGGTTTCACGCTGGTTTGGTACTGTTGAACATCTAAAATTTTTCTAGTTTAAAAAGAAAAACCGCCTCATAAGAAGCGGTTGAAATTATTTGAAATATTTTACGAATTTTTCTTCGTTTTTAATATATTTTAGAAAATTTTTAAAATTTGTATCATCCCAATTTTGCTTAATTAATATAACCATTTCTGTTTTATAAAAATCATTATCAGCGTAGTCTAATATTGCAATGGCAATCAACCATGAAGTGGTTACATTTCCCATTACAAAATCATCAATATTATTAGAATCAATTAATTCTGAAAAAAGAAAATCTTTGAATTTATCCATTCTTTTAGCAAATACGGGATAGTAATTTTGCTTGCCAAAAATCACTGGTTTCTTTGCAAAATTCTTTTCTAGCTCAGTATCACTCATCTTTTCTATGGTTGGATTGAGTGGTAAAATATGTCCCATCATTATAAATTTTTAAAGCTTTTTATTCTATTTATTAAACCTGTATTTGTTATATCTCCGAAGTTCTCAATAATATATTTAAACTCTTCTGAGAAATTTTTCTTTAATTGTTTTATTATTTTATCATTATTTCCACTTAAAGATTTCACAAATTCGACTTCCTTAATATATGCGTTTAATTCAGTTAAAACCCTATAGTTTGAATCATACAATGATTTCATGCATAAGAACCCTCTTTCTTCATCATTTAAAAAATGCATATATTCGTGCTCCCACGTAGAAATAGATGCTTTTTCATGAATTATAATTTGTCTTGGTGTTCCTTCTCGGAGCCCAGGTGAATACCCTAAAGCTTCATCGGGCCTATATATGATCTCCACATTTTTATTTTCTAAATCTGTTATAATCTCTTTTAGTCTTTCAGGATGTGACCTTGAAGCAGTTCCTAATAAATCTGCAACAGAGTCTGCTTTTGAGTTAAATTTATCATTCCTTATTTTTTTTTGCATCATTAAGTTTATTTATCTCGCGCCTATTCTGCTTATCCTTCACTCTTTTCTCCGCAGGAGTAGCAGCATGATCTCCAAAACCAAAAACTTCATCTAAAATTCTCTCTAATTTAAAAATAAAAACCGCCTCATAAGAAGCGGTAATTGTTATGATTTTCTACCATAACTATGTCTGATAATTTTATAATTTTCATCTACATAATCTAAGATTTCCTGTTTTTCTTCATCAGTCAAGGAAGAATTAAAATAAATTTTATCATCTTTAAGCTCATAAAGCTCGGAAAGTTCAGAACAGTTCTCAAATAAAACTTTATATTTTACTTGCATTAACTCAGAAAGCTGCAGATAATCATTTTGATATTGTGCAAAGGGAAATCCTTTTTTTATCTTTTTATGCCATTGCATAAGCAAATTTGTAAGTGAGACAGTGTCACTTATTCCCATCTTTTCATCAGCCTTAACTAATATTTTATACTGAAATGGTTGTTTGCTATTCAAAGTTAATTCTATTAATAAATCCTTTATAATTGTTTTCATTTTATAAATTTTAATATTCGTCATAGTTTGTAAAAATGTTATCTAACATTTCTTCTATTGTATCGAAATCTTTTGTTGTTCCAGTAGCTTCTTGCCAAGCGTGTTCATGAAAGAATGCACGTTTTTCTGAAGACCAATTATTTCCAAAAAAACTTCTAATTTCCGCCTCAGTTTTACCACTTTTAAACATTTCAATAGTTTCAAACGCCTCTTTAGCATGAGTTCCTTCGTGCATGAGTTCACTTAAAAATATATCTGGCTTTCGTGAAGATCTGAAATACATATCTAAACCGTCGGCAAAAGCATGAGTATTGATCGCTTGTTTCAAAGTGTCTCCATATTCTTCAATACATAATTTAATGTAATCATTATCATCTAAAATATGGATAATTATTTTTTCTTCTTCAATAAGCTTTGCAATTTTATTCCCCTGCTCTGTAAATCCTTTCAGAGCATTTGCTATTTCAGTTTTGGTAAGAGCATTTATTGGTTTCCCAGACCATTTTTTGATAAAATCTTCGTGCTGCTTAGTCCTCTTCCTTTTTGTCGGATCATTTTTTCTATCAAGTTTTTCCTGTCTCCTCCTATTCTTATCCTTCACCCTTTTCTCCGCGGGTGTCAAAGCATGATCGGCAACTTCATCTCCAAAACCAAAAACTTCATCTAAAATTTTCTCCAATTTAGCAAAAATTTCCTTTGCGCCTTTTTTAAATTCACGAAGGATCATACTGATAAACTCCATAATCCTTGTCATAAAATTCCCTGCCTGTGTAATTGCTTTCGAGATTTTTTCCAAGGGATTCAGGATAAAGCTTTCTACTGTTCTGGCTAACTTTGCCACAGCTGCTGCACCGCCAGTAAGAAGGGTTTCAACAACAAGATCTATGATAATTCCAATGATATAACCATAATAATAGGCTGCTTTTTCTAAGGTAAGCTGAGACACTTTTGTATCAACCCATTTCACAAGACGGATAACAGTTCTTATCTGAAGTGTGAAACACTGCTTAAAAAAGTCTGCATAATCAAACTTGATGATTCCCTCCATCAGGTCTTCCATCAGTTCCAGAAACATCTCACCATATTCCACTTTACGGTCATTTACTTTATCCATTGCAGCTACAGCTTTGAAAATAAAACCGATGATGGAAAAAATTCCTGCAACAATATCAATCAGACTGTTATAAATCCCGCAGAGAAAGGCATTGGCTATCTGATGGCTTTTATAAATGATATGCTGCATTCCCGTGATAGGATAAACAAGGAATTGCTCTATTTTATCTATCTGACCGAAAAACAAGTTTAAAGACTTTTTTATTTTTTTAAAGATAAAAGCTGGGAAAAAATGCTCTGCATTACTCAAGAGTTGATTAAAATCCGCCTTAACTCCATTTATCCTTTCAAATAGGGGTTTTAACTATTTTAGAATTGATCTTCTTTTGCCCTTCCAAATTTTCATATGGATTACCGGAGCCTTCATGCTCATAAAACTTTTTAAGCTCTTCATAAAGTGGATCAGGGATAAAAGTGGGATCGTATTCTCCTTCTTTAACATATGGATTCCAGCCATTTTCTGAAATTCTCAACTTAGTAATATTATCTGCGATACCTTCAATAAAAAAGCTTGCAGCTCCTTCTAATATTTCCTGCTTAAAAAAGGTAAATATTTGTCCTACACTGGCGTCTTTCAGACCCAGAAACCAACTGATGAAACTAACTTTGTTTCTATATATCCCATTTTTTATAAGAACTTCAAGTGCTTTTGGAGGAACACTCACTTCATGTTTTCTTGTAAAAGTCAGTATATCGTCAAATAATTCTTCTTTGTTCTTCGTAAGGTCTGCTCCTGCCACAGCACGCATTACCGTACTGTAATTATACTCATCATTGATTTCCAGAAAAAGGATCAATTGTTTACTGCCTGGCAGTGCTTCCATATAACGCTGAAGAAGAAATGCTCCGTTTTTACTTGCAAAAAGAACAACATCAATTCCTCCGATTGTTTGACTAAATCTGCTTTTGTAGACAATTACTTCCTCTATATTTCCACCGAATACCGGTTCCTCTGAATAAATTTGAAAACCGTTGCCTTCCAATGCCGGTTTACCATTATAATATGTATTGGCAATCTGTTTTGCTGTAAGCTGTTTAAGTTCTGGAGGCGAAATAAGAACTGAAGAAGAGCTGGGAAATTTTGGTTCCTCGTTTTTAAAAAAGGAATTCGCCGGATTCCCTAATAAAGGATGGTTTAATATTTCTAAACTCATTTTATGTTTTTTTAAGTGTTTAAAAAGGCAGAGCATTACGCTCTGCCATTCATTAATACTTAGGAAGTTATCCTGTTTGTGGATTTCCTACGCTTTTATATTAGAAATTAAAGCCTGTGCTTGAGCTTGTACTTTCAGTTTTTTGTTCATAATTTAAAATTTATATGCTGAAATAATTTGTAAGTTTAAAAATCGGGCATTGTATTGAGAGCCCCCAGTTGTATCATGACACGTTCTGATAGCTTTCAGCTTGACCGGGCTGTTATTGATATTCACATTAGCAATTGAACTTATTGAACCACTATTGGTGTAAATTACCGTTGTTAATATATTTTCTGACTTCTGAAAGATAATTCTCTGGGCATTTGAATAACTTGCCCCAGGAACTGTTTGTCCTAAAAGGCTTTTAAAAGAATTTCTTTGAACAGCAGCTCCGGAAATTAATGTATTGGCTAAAGAGTTTAATGTATCTGTACATAACCCTCCAAAACTATCGGACAGTGCGGGATCAAAGTCAAAAAATAAAGCCACTTCAATAACGAAATTATCCATCATAGTACAAATTTGCGAGCTTAGCCCGGTGGTGGCTATTGTAGCCGAAGTTGGAAAGTTTATTGAATTTCCTCCTGAATCCTTCAGTGTTGCGTCTGTAGAAAACAAAGTATTATTGGAAATAATATTATCATTGATGTGTCCACCATAATTTAATACATTCCAGGTAATACCACTTAGGTCAATATTGTCTAAAGAACTTGCCACTCTAAAAGTAACTCCCGAAAGGTATGTTGCAACACCGTTCCATAACTTTATCTTATATGTCCCAACCGGAATGGTAGAAAAATTAAAATAAAACGTAAGATTTTGACCTGTGGTATTGTTTATATTAACCTGTGAATTAGGAACCGTAGCAATATGAACCCCGTTTATATCACATATTGTCACAGAAAATGAAGCTGGATTCAGATTCAGATTAGCACCGATAAGAGAGACATACTTATTGTTGTTTGCATTATCTACAACAATAGGGTTAATTAGAAAAACACTCATCGTAGCGGTGGTCCAACCACCATTCATGCCAGTCTTCCAAGCTGTTTTCTCGTTTTCTGTTAACTGGTTAGGCAGGCTCATAAATGCTCCTTTTCCGTTTGATTTTCCAAGTCTGCCAGATGCATTTTGAGCTAATAACGTATTAAAAGTCGTATCACTCGAAATATCGGTTAATCCCGTTATTGAATAATAAAGTCCGGAAGTATTCAGTGCCCAGTCAGCACCTAGTGTCAATCCGGCGCCAGGCACGGTAGTCAGGGAAGAGTTTGCAACATTTTTCCCTAAGTCTCCAGCAGGTAGTTTTGCTGTATTTCCATTAGCATCCATTCCTACGACTTTTGTAAAGTCCTGTATGTTTCCATCAACCAATGGAATATTAAGTTTATGACCCAGTTCTTCATTTATATTTTGATTGAACTGCGCCTGGGTTAAAAACCCTTCGGACAACAGAGCAGGATCAGAAATTTTGACTAGATTATCACTAACGTTCTGCATAGCAGAATCAGTTGCCGGAGTTTTCATATCTCCATTTTCATCAATGGCATAGTCTGTATAAGTAGCTGCACCGGGTGCAGCTACTTGGTAAATGACGTTTGTTTCTCTTTCTCCCTGCGGAGGTAATGCATTTACCCTAATAATTTTTCCTATATTAGACATATTGTTGTTTTTGGTTAGTTATGATTAATTAATTGGCGCGGCCCAGTCTCCAGAAATCACTTGCTCAGAAGATGTACCTGATTCCTGAACACCCAGAAGATTTGTATTGGATACAAAATTGAATTTATCCTCCGTAATCACTTCTGAAGGGACTTCAAATTCTTTCGGATTCTCTGTACTGAAAGGCAGTGCATGTTTTACTTTTAATCCTATACTTTCTGCCTGAAGGATATTCAGAGAAGTAGGAAGTCTCGTGATCCATGATTTCCCTTGTTTTAAACCTTTAGGCTCTTTCATTTCATCGACAATTGATAAGTAAAGTTCATCTCCAATGACAGGGACTTCTCCTCCATTCCAGATCTTTCCGGTTGCCAGATAGAACTGTACAACTTCTTCAAATCCCGGACGGACTGTTACCACTACTCTTGCCATCCCACTTTGCATAAAGGACCTGAACAATGGGTCGGTATCTTCAGACTGGTAAAGATTCAGCCAGTTTTCTCTGTTTCCCCAGTAATAAGGATATAGATTATAAGAAAGGTTTTCCCACTCAAAAGCCTGTTCCATAAATTTCACAAAAGCCGTATATTTATCCAGACTGCTATTTAAAACCGTTTCATAATTGCTGAAAGAAGAACCACTGGTCAACCCTTCCAGGCCATATCCGTGTGTAGATCCTGAGGCTCTGTCTGCCATGTAGGAAATACAGTTTTTACGTAAAATTGTATTTTCAATCTGACGGTAGAACATTGGATTGGACCCTTTAATCTCTACAGCTTTGCTCTTTTCTTCGGTCAGCTTATTATTGTATTCTACCGATGCATCTTCATAAGCGTCCATAATTGCTTTAAATACAGCCTGATACCATGCATCTTTAGCTTCCTGTGTTAATTGAAGATCTACAACACAATTCGCCGTTCCTGAGAAGATCTCATAAAAAGTAGCGGAGATAGGAATTGTCTTTGAATAAGGTTGAGCAAAAGTTTTTCTTGGAGAAAATTTTAGCTGAGACCAGAATCCATGATGATAGAAATCCTGATCTCCTACCATGATACACATCGCAGACTCACTACTGTCTCCAGACGCACTATATCCCGCTACACAGCTTACTGCCACATAATTGTCCGGGATCTGGATCTCGTCTTTAAAAGCTGCATGTTGAATCGCACTTTGTTCACCGGTAAACTGTCCGCTTAAAGATTTCCCTATGCTGTAATTTTCTACAGGCTTCTCAGGAACTTCAACATTATATTTTGACACCCAGTATTTTAAAACAGCATCCGTACTAAGATCTCCATAATTTTTCATCGGCATTACTGATGACGTTCTTGGGTCCTCCGGCTTAATTAAATTAACCTGATCAGGGTTTTTCTGAGAAACCATTCCTAATAAGTGCAGTTTGGCAGGTTCAGGAACCATGAACTCAAACATCATACGCTTGCCATAGTTATAGATCTGGTTTTTCATCAGTTTATCTACCCATCGGTAAACACCCACTACATTTTTGTCCCCTTTTCTATTATCAAACCCGTGAGAATTGTTTTCCTCGAATTCATCAATAATCTTTTCGATTCTTTCTTCATGAACCTTTGTTACGATTCTGTCCATGGCTCTTGCTGTGATATCCTGAGCCTGGGTAACAGCCTGTCTTGTACTTTCGTCTTTGGAGCGGTGATTGGCATAATTTGCGCCTACGCTCATTGAGAACATTTTGCCTCCATAGCCTGCATTCGCAAAACCTGCAAAATCATTGGATTCCTGTAAGATTTTAGAGACCTCAGACTGCATTTCAAAACGATTGGCTGTGGTGGTATCAGAAAGCTGTTCTCTTTCCGTATCCGAAGATGAGGTTGTGGTATTTTCGCTTCTTCTTAGCTTGCGGGTAGACTTTTCACGGTATTCCCTAGCCATGATATTCTCAATATGAGCAACCTCTCCCTCAACATAAGCATGAGTACTCTGTTCAACTTTTAAATAATCGGCAATCCCTATCTGCTTGAATCCAAAACCAGAAGGAATAAAATTCTGTTCCTCATCAATAATAACAGGAGGATTTTCAGTTCCTTCAACTTCAAGTTCGAACTTAGAAGAAATACAGCTCTTTATAGTAATTCCCGGTGTTTTAAATTTAGCAACCTGCCCATTTGTAAAATACAGCTCAATATAAAAGGAGGCGCCTTCGAATTCTGAAAACTCGGCTCCAAGTCCTAAAAGATTATTTAAGAAAATGGTGTCCCCATTTCTGGATTTTACAAAAGTATTTCCTGTTTTGGTCCCCACATTGGATACCAGCTCATGATACACTCCAGCAACATCCCAGGAAGCATCAGGAACATTTAAAGCCAGATCAAGACCATAGAATCTGTATAAATCTTTCGGGCATAACTGATAGGTAAACGGCACAGCTACCGCTCTTGCCATTGGAACAATAACTCCTCCAATACTTGTATAAACTTCGGTATTGGTTTCCGTATTTTCTGCAATAACTCTGTTGGTACTCTCTGTTACTTCCGTGATCAAAGAATTGATCTCTGAAAAGGTATTTCTTCCTTCTAGCAATTGGTGAAGATCAGAAATTTCTCCTGCTGCCAGGCTTTCTCTATCGGATGGTACATTTTGAAATTCATACCCTAAAATATCCAGTAAGGTCTCCATATTTTCAGGTTTTAATACGGTTGCCAGATATTCAGCCTCGATTTCAGCACGGAATTGAAAGTCAATCTTTGGCAATACCGGCTCAGGAACTTTTGGGATCTGCTGGCAGGGATCTTTCGGATCATAAATTTCTCCTGGCGCTCTTACAGGACAATACTTCTCTCTGTTTGCTGCTACATCATTGTTATATTTTTCAATAATAGGTGTAATTCTTAACTGATGCTCTTCGTATCTGATTTCATATTCTTTTTGGTACTCATCCCTGTACCTTTTCTCCAAAAGGGCAAAATTCTTTATAAGACTCTCATATCGTCCAAGCTTTACTTTTTCTTTGGAAACAAGCTGCTGCCTTTTCATTTCCTCGGTAGGAAGAGTTTCAGTAAACTCACCCGCGGCCAACTTTGAAAGAGCTTGAGGTCCCGAAACAACCTCATCCAGCAGGAGTTCTTTGGGAAGGACAACTTTAGCATTCAATAAAAGCTTAAATTCTTCTTCATTGGGAGCAGAAAAAACATGTTTTAACAGAAGAAACTGCATGGCAAGTTCTTTTATATAAAAATCTTTTTGTACGGCTACCTGATAGATGAGGTTATTCCAAAGATCTACCACCTCGGGAACAGCATAAAGCTGTCCGTCATATATTTCAGCTTTTTTTGCTGTAAATTCTTCATACGTACACGTTCCTTTATTCCTTGCCAGCCAAACAGAAAACTGATGGTCCAGAGGATAAGAACTTTTAAATCTTTCAAGACTGTTTATACTGTTAGGATCAGACGAAATACATTTCAGATTATTTGCAAAAGCAGCTGCGCATTCAAGAAGTTTTCTGCGTTTTGACCCTGAAGCTTCTACTACTGGCCTGTAAAATGTGTCATCATCTTTTAATTGTTGGGGAGCTAGAATAAATCTTTTATCCTGTTCATTTTCATCAGACAGTTGTGGGCTTCTTAAGCTCACAAATCTAAAAAGTGTCTGTGTTGGTGTGTTTTCTGTATCCATATTATTTGTTGATTTATAATTAATAATGCCTTCTCCGATGATAGATTCTCCGACGGTAAACGCGGACGCTGTTGTTGGTGTGTTATTTATTGACATTTTCTTTTTTATTTTTAATGATCCACAATGTAGCCTCCTATTAATTTCAACTTCCTCATCAATGATTTGGAATAATATATAGCTTTGCCTAAGACGATTCTTGTTAATTGAGTATTGATAAAGGTTCCAATTTGTGAATAAGAATTCTGATTAAAATAATTGACATTACTCGTTGCCAGCAAAAGTTTCTACCCCGATATCTGTCATATTTTAGTTCTCAACCTATTATTTTTAAAGGCTTCTTTGTGATTTGTCTATGTTTTTTAAGATTTTGAAGGCTCTTTTTAGTAGATCCGCTTCAGATTTTAGCCTTATTTTTTTAGGTGGTTTCCGACAAAAGATGTCCACCTTGATTTTTAATGTCGATTCTCATTTGTGTGTTTTTCTTGAAGCAAATATCAGAGCCGGAAGCGACAGAACTTGACGTGTTGAAAATAAGTTTTCAACTTTCATCAATTAAAATCCTACGGATAACTTAACCCATTGAGTAAGGGAATGTTATCCTTGATAGCGGTAGAATTACTTTATTTTTTTGCAACAGTTCAAAAGAAGTTCAGATTATAAGTTTAGAAACTAAATATTTAGTTATTGGAATTTGGAAAACTAGAAAAACCACAAATATGCAGTCTTTCTTGGAATTACTTAACTCCTGCACTCAATGATAAAGGACCTTAGATTTTCCAAGTATTAAAAAACAAGAGAAATGGAAGTCTTAGAAGAAAACATTAAGAAGCATTATCAAATAAATCCATATCTCACTGAAATTCAAAACAAAAAGTCGTAAATTTATTACTCATAAAAACAGTGTTTTCCCCCTTTTACAGACTTGAGCAGTTTCCTAATTTTGTTTTATAAAATTAAAAACCATAAAAATGAAAACTCCTTTTTTATTCAAGAATCTAAGCGCACTTCTTGCTGTGTTTATTTTAAGTTTTTGTATGCTAAGCTGCACACGCTGCTCCGAACCGCCTAAAGAACCCGTAAGTGACAGCTATAAAAAGAAACTGATCAGCTATCGTGAAGGCCGGATTCTTTATGATGAATATTCCAGGACCAATAATGCAATTCTTACAAAATACAGAAACGGAGAACCGGATTCACGCTGGTATTGGTTTTCTGTAGAAGATATGGAAGGCTACCTTAAATATGTAAAAGAAACCGCTAAAAAACAACACCTGAAAAATCCGGGCATCAGAATTTATATGGGAAAATACCCCCAGAATCATCCTAAAAGCAAAATGGCAAAACCTGAATATGCCGGCTACCAGACCATCTTCCTAGTTCCTACTGCTCAGAATCTGAAAAGAGACACCACAGGAACCATGTCCAGGGCTATGAGATCCATAGATGAGAATATCAATGTAAGAGAGATGGAAGTTCTGAATATGACCAATCTGGCTCCTCCACCTAAAGTCTCCACCGCAGATATGCCGTAAAAATAAAGCCATGAACTGGAATATAGAAATAGGAAAGCAAATATCTATAGTGCTATCTCTCATAGTAATAGCTCTGATGATCCTTAAATACAGGAGTATAAGAAAAGAGAATCTGTTTTTTATGTCCGGATATATATTATTCTCTCTGATCGATATTTTTTGCTATTTCTATTTTAAAACTACCCACCGGTCTACCGAAATATTTTTTGTGATTGGCTTTTTAATGATTGTTTTTTTTCTGTATCTGCTGTATTATTTTCAATTACTGTACTGGCCTCTTTTAAAAAAACTGCAGTTGATCCCTTTGATCGTTTTTGTGGCCAATATTGTTGTAATGTTTTATACAGAGGATGATCTGCTGCATCATTTTTCTTTTAATATGCTGTATACCGATATCCTTTTGTTACTGTTTTCCATTATTTTATTTTTATATCAGACCTTTAATTCTGATAAAATACTGGAGCTTACTAATTATTTACCTTTTTGGATTTCAGTCTCTTTACTGATTCTTTTTATTGGAAGTATTCCGATCCTGTATTTCAGGACTACCGTTTCAGAGCATATCTATTTTTTTATTCTATTTATGCTGAATCTTATCAGTAACGGGATACTCATACTGGGATTGATCTGGAACAGACAGGATAAACCAAGATAAGACCTAAAGTATGGAAGAAAACAATTTGGTCATTACCTTTACCATTACCTTACTTATTGTCGTTTTGATGATGATCTTCATCTATGTGGTTTTTATCAAAAAGAAGACCACCCTACTGATCGAGCAGAAAGAAAAAGACATGCGGTTTGAGAAAGAACTGGCAACCTCACAGGTCGAAATAAAGGAACAGACGCTGAATTATATCGGTCAGGAATTACATGATGATGTGGGTCAAAAACTCTCCGTGGTCCGTTTGAGACAGAATCAGCTCATTTACAAACTGAAAAATGCAGAAAAAGAAGAACTGAGCGAACTGAGTGAATTGCTGGGCGAATGTATTCAGGACATCAGAAACCTTTCTAAAACCCTGATTACGGAGCAGATCATTCATTTCGGACTGACGGAATCCATAGAAAGAGAAGTAAAAAGAATACAGAAATTAAAATTATTAAAGATCGAATTCATCACCCAGAAACAGGATATTGATATTTCGCCCAAACATGGTCTGATCCTTTTCCGGATCATTCAGGAAAGCATCAATAATATTTTAAAACATTCCAGGGCCAAAAATGTATCTATACGGCTGAAAGACGATCATGAGGCCTTACGCATCCATATTTCCGATAACGGAAAAGGCTTTAATACCAATAAGATACAGGATGGTTCGGGACTGAAAAATATGGAACTGAGAGCTAAGCTGATTCATGCAGAACTTTCCATACAGTCGGAACTTGATAAAGGAACGCAAACCTCAATAATCTATTATAAACACTTCATATGAAAACTATTCCCATAGCTATCGTTGATGACCATACGTTAATGTCTAAGGCATTGGAAAATATGATCATGGAAAACCCTCAGTACCGCGTGATTATGAACCATCCCAACGGTGAGGATTTTATTGCTGCCATAGAAAAGGCTTCAGAATTACCCGCTGTAGTACTAATGGACATTAATATGCCTTATAAAAACGGTATAGAAACTACAGAATGGTTAACCGAACATCACCCTGAGATAAAAGTGATCGCGTTGACCATGGAAGATGATGAAAAAGTACTTATCAAAATGCTGAAGGCCGGAGCAAAAGGCTATCTTCTGAAAGATATGCAGCCAGCCATCCTTTTTCAGGCGATAGATACCGTTTTTGACAAAGGCAGTTTTTATACTGATTTCGTCGCCCAGAAATTGTTAAAGGTAAAAACAGAAGACCTTAAAAACGCGTCTCTCCTTTCCGAATTAAAAGACAGGGAAAAAGAATTTATAAAATGGGCCTGCAGCGAACTTACCTACAAGGAAATAGCGGACAAAATGTTCCTCAGCCCTAAAACTATTGATGGCTACAGGGATTCTGTTTTCACAAAATTAGAAATAAAAAACAGGGTTGGTCTCGTTCTATTTGCTCTGAAACATGATCTCTGCTAATCAATTTTCTTTTTAAATCATCATTCAAAACCATTAAACTCAATCATTCATCCGGTAGATTTTCGCAATTTACCGGATTTTTCATTATTCCCCTTCATAGTAAAATCTGTAACAGGGCTAGTTCTACACACAGCAAGTTTTCTTTCAACACAAAGGTCTATTCTGATGCTGTGTAGTATAAAGAGAGCAAAGAAGGATCAATTTCATTGATCCTATTAAGCGGTTTTATCCGTCAGCTTCATCAACGACGTAGTCGAATTCTTTGCCTTTCTCAAAATTATCCACTTCCTAAATAACCTTTGCGTTAAAATGAACTTTAATCCGCAATACTTAGAAGCATCAATCAACTGTGTAAAGGCAGGAAAAAAGAATTTATAAAATGGGCCTGCAGCGAACTTACCTACAAGGAAATAGCGAACAAAATGTTCCTCAGCCCCTAAAACTATTGATGGCTACAGGGATTCTGTTTTCACAAAATTAGAAATAAAAAACAGGGTTGGTCTCGTTCTATTTGCTCTGAAACATGATCTCTGCTAATCAATTTTCTTTTTAAATCATCATTAAAACCATTAAACTCAATCATTCATCCGGTAGATTTTTGCAATTTATCGGATTTTCATTATCCCCTTCATAGTAAAATCTGTAACAGGGCTCAGTTCTACACACAGCAAGTTTTCTTTCAACACAAAGGTCTATTCTGATGCCGTGTCGTATAAGGAGAGCAAAGAAGGAATCAATTTCATGGATTCGATTAAGCGGTTTTATCCGGCAGCTTCATCAACGACGTAGTCGAATTCTTTGCCTTTCTCAAAATTATCCACTTCCTAAATAACCTTTGCGTTAAAATGAACTTTTAATCCGCAATACTTAGAAACATCAATCAACTGTGTAAAGGCCGGGAAAAAGAATTTATAAAATGGGCCTGCAGCGAACTTACCTACAAGGAAATAGCAGACAAAATGTTCCTGAGTCCTAAAACCATTGATGGCTACAGGGATTCTGTTTTCACAAAATTAGAAATAAAAAACAGAGTTGGTCTCGTTCTATTTGCTCTGAAACATGATCTCTGCTAAACAATTTTCTTTTTAAATCATCATTAAAAACCATTAAACTCAATCATTCATCCGGTAGATTTTCGCAATTTACCGGATTTTTCATTATCCCCTTCATAGTAAAATCTGTAACAGGGCTCAGTTCTACACACGGCAAGTTTTCTTTCAACACAAAGGTCTATTCTGATGCCGTGTAGTATAAAGAGAGCAAAGAAGAGGCTGTCTCAAAAGTGAGACAGTTCTTTTTTTATGCGCAAAAAAGGAAAGCTCAAAGCTTTCCCAGTTTTTGCAAATTGATTAATTTGCTGTGTGTTAAGTAAATCAAAAATAGTCTTTAAAG